>SMTZ1_10001863_pt1 | contig 24997 bp, 15 predicted proteins | sample DeeMarSWOR136_30_FD_25667 | JGI IMG/M metagenome (IMG submission 25667) | reverse complement strand
CCAGACAGGGATTCGGCCCGCAGTTGTGCAGCCCGCCACCGCCGTATTTTTCAAAAACCAGATTGTGATAAGGCAGGCTGAACCGCTCGTACATCTGCGGCGAAATATTGGCACTGATATCGTCGGAGACATGACCTTTTCGCCCCTCAGGAAACCACGTATCCGGGAAATCGGTGGTGGTTATAGCATCTTGGCCGCCGGCCGCCTCGATTTGAAGCGCTATGGCGGCCAGGAAAAGCTCCTGTATCTTGTCGAGCAAACACTCGAGCGCTTCGGGATTTTCATACATCGCTAAATAAAGCTTCTCGCCCCCCAAAAGGTCATTGGCAACATTTAATCCACCGGCCATATCGAGTAAAGACACACTAATCATTCCGTCGCCTGCCTCTGCAAAACGTCTGATACGCTCGGTCCCTTCCTCCAATTGCCCGCCTACAGCCGAAGGGATTGTAAGTTCAAAAGCCTCTTCAACATCCTTGAGCACGGTTTCTTTGACGCCGCAGGTCTGTTCGGTACTATCGCCCCAGAAAAGCTCCGCCCCGAAAGCCGTAGCCAAACCGGAGCACCCGACATCCGGCCGCATCGCTGGAATGTAATCGCCTTCCCTGACACTCTGCCAGGAATGAGCAACCGTAGACAGTGCAACCTCCAATTGCTTATCGCAGTCCTGGAACTGCTCCCGAATCGAATATTTAGGCTGCGGATCGGTGACCGTAATCATAACGGGAATGTGATCGACTCTGCTGCCCCTCCAGAGGTCGCGAATAAGCTGCCTGCGACGCTCAATCTCATCGATGTCAAAACCAATATCTTTTACCGATAGCACAAATCCACCTAAAAACTTTTCCAACCCGCGTACTCAGTATCGTAATTTTTCAGGATGTTTTCTCCTTTGCATTTTTACTTTGCAAGGCTACTGTAAGTATTCGCGTATCCTTTTTAGCGACTCGCTGTGGTCCGCCATTTTCGGAAAATACTCCAGACCGAAATTGCCTTTATAACCGAGGTCTTCGATTTTCCTGAGGATAACCGGGTAATTGACCTCTGTATCGAAATGCTCCGCCCTGCCGGGTACACCTGCCGAATGAAAATGGCCGATGATGTCAATATTCTTCTCGATTGTATCGATTATTTTGCCCTCCATAATCTGCATATGGTAGACATCATATAAAAGCTTAAGATTGTTGCTGTTGATGTTACGAACTATCTCAGCCCCCTCTTTCGTCGAATCCAGATAATAACCGGCATGGTCCACCAGCGTATTAAGCGGCTCAAGCAGAAGTGTGAAATCCTCTTTTTCGGCAATCTCGGTTGCCTTGCCCAAAGCTATTTCTAAATTTTCCCGCATTTGTTCTCTCGATAACGCAGGATCAACTACTCCTGAAAGTGTTATCCCCTTGTTGCACCCAATAGCCTTGGCAAAAGCAATCATCTCGCGAATCTGCTCCAGGTACATCTCATGGTCCCCGGCCCTGACGGGACAGCCGCCTATGGATCCATCCCACGCGTGCATAGCGAAATCGCTTATTGTAACGCCGTTGTCCTCACAGGCCTTTTTCATCGAGGCGGCATCTTTGGGCGTGAACTGAATATCTTTGCCGTCCCATGTACCTTCAGGATGCCAGAATTCCACCACACTAAAACCAGCCTCGGCAATCCGTGCGATTCTTTCTTCAACACCCAAATCAGTAAAAACCGTTTCGAGACAAACGCTTAAAGGTATCATCCTTTAACTCCTTTCAAACACAAGTTATCTTAACATCGCCCGAAGGACCTTATTAATTCCACCGGCTATGGCGGCACAGTCGTCGTCCGAATAATTGTAGTTTATGTCCACTAAAATAGCACGTGACAAAAGGTCAAGCGCACGGGGACACATATCCTTTGAGTATTTCGGCTGCTCGCTCTCTGGCACGGCGCTCCAGGGCAGCTTGTCTGGCGCTACCGACTTCCTGTCCAGAATATGCTCCCAGTAATAGTACACATGCCAATCCCGAACCTTCGAATCATATATTCCGCCGGCCGGTATACCTTCGGCCTGCATCGCCTCCAGTGCCCGCCGTGTAGCATCGGCATCCGGCAAAAAAATAACCAGACAGATCCCGGTGTCACCGGCCTCGTCGGTCAGCCTTCGAAAACTCATGCCGTCATGCTTTTCGATGGCCTCCTTTATCAGTTTCTTTGCACGCCGATAGCCGGCAATCATCCTGTCGGCCTTGCGTATCTGCGCCAGGGCAACTGCGCCTTCCAGTTCGCTCATACGGTAGTTTTCGCCACAGAAAAGCTCGCCTTCCTTTCGCTCCCTCGCATACCGGTCAGGACGCCAGCAGGCCGCACAGTCATGCCAGCTTTGTGCACGCGTATAAAGCCATTCGTCATTGGTAGTGACAAACCCACCTTCCCCGCTTACTATAACTTTATAGTAATCAAAACTAAAGCATCCGATAGTACCTATACTTCCCAGTCTCCTGCCGCAAAAAGATCCACCTCCCGCCTGAGCAACATCTTCAACTACGGGTATCCCCTTCCTGTCGGCAACATCCATAATCGCATCCATCTGGGCCGGAGCACCCCGCATATGAACAGGCACAATCGCTTTTGTCCGTCCGTTTATCGCCTTTTCAATTTCCTCTGGGTCCATACAAAGAGTTTCATCAACGTCAACTATTACAGGAATAGCATTAGATGATGCCACCGTAGCCGACGTTGCGAAAAAAGTATAACCGGGCACTATCACCTCGTCACCTGCCCCGATACTCAAGGCTTTATAGGCGGCAACCAGAGCCGACGTGCACGAATTGACCGCCAGGCAGTATTTCGTGCCCACCAAATCAATCATCGCTTTTTCCGCTGCAGCTACCTTACTCGGTCTGGGATTATAGTACCTGAACAAATGCGGCCCCTTTATATTGCTCTCGCTTTCAATTATTTGCTTTATTTTGGCCGTATTCTCCGGTGAAAATTCCCACATATCCAGAATTTCCAAAAGTTCATCAGCACCTATCTTTGTTGGGAATGGACCAAGTTCCCCAACCGCTCTGTCTCCTCCTTCAATTGCCAACTTTTCTTTACTCATCTTATATCTTCCTTCAAAATTAATACCTTGGCGGCTCCGTAATAGTAATTTGTTTTATGACCCGCTTGTCTCGTACAGCATTTCAAACCGCATATTCCGGCCTTCTGCCTGTAAAAAAGATGTATTCCCTGTGCTCATGGAAAATCCCCGTGACAGTGATCCCTTAAAACACTATCAAGCCTATTGCATCTATGAAGGCCAGAGGATAACATGAGTATGTGAATTGTCAAGACTTAGTTCCGATGTCTGCTGGCCCGGATGAATAAATGCACCCCATGGGATGAGGTATTATGTTGAGAAGGTTTTTATTTGCAGTGATTCTAAGCGTGTTTTTCACGGCGACGTGTTTTAGCCGGATTACATTTAGCGACATTACCGTTTCAGCCGGGACCGGCGGCCCAGCCGGAAAGGACGAAACGGGCGGCCACGGGGTCATGTTCGCAGATGCGGACAAGGACGGATTGGCGGACCTTTACATTACGATGATTTTTGAGAAGCCGATGCCGGACCTGTTCTTTAGAAATCTCGGCAACAACACTTTTGCGAACGAAGGAAGGGGCCGGCAGATAGCTGATTTTGACGGGGGCAGTCACGGGGCCTGCTGGGCGGACCTTGACAACGACGGCGACTATGATCTCGTCAACGGCACAACGTGGGACAGGCCCGACTATCCGAACCACAATAACATTTTCCGAAACAACGGGGACGGTACGTTCACGGAAGTGACGCCTCCGTGTATGCGAGAGCGGAGAGAAGGGACGCGCGGTGTAATCTGCTTCGATGCCGACAATGACGGCGATCTGGATATCTTCTGCGTCTCGGGCTGGATGGGTTCGGGCGACGACGCAGCAGAGCGCAATGAAATCTACGAAAACAAGGGGAATCTGTGTTTCGCAGCGATCAAGTCCGACCCGCTGTATGACTGCCCGGCCGGGCAGGGGGCAAGTGATACGGATTATGACGGTGACGGTGATATCGATGTAATCGCCTGCAACCGGGACGGAGATTTGAATATTGTCCGCAACGACGGAGGGTTCAACAGATTCACCATGATTGAACCGGCATCCATCGGGATTCGCCATCGGGCATACAGCGGTGTCACCACGGCAGATATTGATAGTGACGGAGATTTGGATATGATACTGGTGGATGCCGATGACAAGGGCCATTTGTATTACAATGACGGGGATGGCACGTTTACCTTCGGCCGGAGCTTTTCAGAAATTGACGGATACATGGCGGGCCTTGCCGATCTGGACAACGATAACGACCTCGATCTGGTCTTCGCAGGTGATGAGAAATCGTATCTGAACGATGGAACGGGGGTTTTTGTGAATGGTCCGTCCATACCGGTCTCGGGGATAAACGATCCTCGTGCGATAGCGTTCGCGGATGTTGACAACGACGGCGACATGGACTTTGCCGTAGGGGTGAAGCGGTCCCGTAACCGGCTTTTTCGCAACGATTACGTTGGAAAGAATAACTGGCTTAAAGTAAGACTTATTTCGCCCAGTGGACAGGCGGGAGCATTCGGCGCCAAAGTCAAGATCTATCCGGCCGGTAAGGGGAGGGGGAGGAGGAGTCCCCTTTTAGGACTCCGCGAAGCCAGAAGCAACTATGGTTACTTAGGCCAGGACGACCCCGTATTGCACTTTGGATGTGGCTCCCATAAATCCGTCGCTGTTGTAATTGTCTTTCTTGACGGAACCGAAGCCACCGCCTCAGATATCTCGGCAAATCAGACTATAGTGGTTGAAGGTTCTTCAATCAAGCACGACAGACATTAACAAGGGGACAATTTGTTGAAGCGCCGCCCTTGCTTAAGGCAGTCTGTTGTTTTATGATAGTGTACTATTAACGTTGCCGGAATTATCGAAGACCCGGCGGGGCAGGAAACGGTGAAACTGAGGTTTCGATTATGTACAAATTACCATCTATCGTCGCATTAATTGTGTGTAGTTTATGTTCGACATCGGCTACCCAGAAGCTCAGCTACGTGGATTTGGTAGATCGCCTGACAGATCCCGAACAACTCGCCGGGCTGCCGCAACCGGACGAGGAATGTGCTCAGTTCTCGAGCTACGACCGCAGCAGCACATACGATGCGCAGACCCAGCGGCTCTTAGCTGCGCCGGTCGTGGTCCAATCAATAAAAGCCTTCCCCACTGCCGAGGGATTTGGGGCCAATGCGGTGGGCGGCCGCGGTGGAAGAGTGATTGAGGTGACCAATCTTAAAGATTCAGGGCAGGGCAGCCTACGCAGTGCGATGGAGGCTTCCGGTCCCCGTATCGTAGTATTCCGAGTCAGCGGCATGATTACGTTGAAAAATGCGATCCGGGTGTGCACACCTTACCTCACCGTAGCCGGGCATACTTCGCCGGGCGGTGTGCAAATTCGCGGGCATGGACAGCCGGAGGGCGACTGGGGAGTGTGGTTCATCAACGGCGCGCATGACATCGTAGTCCGCCATCTCCGTGTGCGCATGGGCGGCAACCTGAAGCACGATGCCGGTAACAACTTGTTGTGCTACGGAACAGCCGAGCCTGGCGTGCATGACGTCATTTTCGACCACTGTTCGGTCTGCTGGGGTTCTGATACACAACTGGATTGGTATGGCTCGTATTTGGATCGAGCCACGTTTCAGTGGTGCCTCATCGGCGAATGTTACATGGGCCAGCACATCGGCGGTAACCGTGCCCCAAAGAATATTACGCTTCACCACAATCTTTACGCGAATCTCGGATCGAGAACTCCTCTGATGCAGCACGCAGCCGTTTTCGATTTTCGAAATAACGTTATCTACAACTGGAACGGGAACAACTCCGCTGTGTTCGGGCAATTCGCACTCAACAGCTCGGCTTTCGGCAACGTAGTCGATAACCTCTGGCTGGCCGGCCCGGAAAGCGGATACCCCTATCTGAACGTCGGCAACGGGGGCCCGGTCCGCATTGACGGTTCCGCCGCCGAAGAGGGAGGAACGAAGCTGTACATATCCGGCAACTGGGGGCCTCGCAGCCCAACAGGCAGCACGAATGACTGGACCGGCCACGGAGTGAACACCTGGGACTATTACGAACTCAATAAGGATGGAAGCACTCATCTGGTGGACCAGGCCCAGTACGAAGCTGGCAAGCCTTTTCCAGCACCTCCGGTCACCTTGGATCCGGTCTCCGACTTATTGGACAAGGTGCTTCCCACGGTCGGCGCCTGCAAGCCTTCGCGTGATGCTGTAGATGAGCGCATTGTCAAAAGTGTGCGAGACAAGACTGGTACCTATCGCGTCAACACTTCCGGCCCATGGCCCGATCTCGCCACTGGTGCGCCGGCGCCTCCCATTGATTCCGATCACGACGGTATGCCCGATGCCTGGGAAAAAACGCACGGACTTGATCCGGACAACGACGGTGACGGTGCCGCTCTCGCGGCCAACGGATACACAAACATCGAGAACTATCTCAATGAACTTGCGGGCGATCCGATCCCTCGACCGGAGCGAGATGAAAGTAAGCTTTTGTCTGCTTGTACAAATCCTGATGTCTATGACTTTGCACGAGAGGAAGGCCGACCTTGAGGCCTTCGCCCAGGCAGCCGGGACGGCAGGTACGCAGCAGATTCCAAAAGAATAGTCAATGAGAGTCGAAATGAAGAATAAAGCGATAATTGGAGCCATGGCATTCAGCATTCTTCTTGTCACAATTCCTATAGGGTATACGCTTGAAAGATGTGACGTGACATCGGCCGAAGAATTGAAAGTCATATTTGATACAGATATTAATGGCGACAACGACGACGTTGCCGCCGCCGCTATACTGCACGCCCTGGCCGATTCAGGGATGGTGGATATCCTGGCGATGGGTGTGGTTTCACGCTGCCCGTACAGTCCGGCGTGCCTCGACGCGATAAACACGTATTACGGTCGCGGTGACATTCCCATAGGAGTGTACAAGGGGACAACGCTGGCCGAGATGGGATCGCCGTATGCAAAGGAAGTAGCCGGGCGGTGTACGAACGATATTGGCCTTTCCAGCCAGGTGCCCGACGTGTTGGGTGTCTACCGGCGAATTCTTTCCGGCCAGTCTGACGGCACGGTCACGATGATCGCCGTGGGCCAGATGAATAATTTGGTCGATCTGCTCACTTCGCCGCCTGACCAGTACAGCAATCTTTCTGGCCTCGAGCTCGTGCGGTGCAAGGTGGCGGCGCTATATGTGATGGCGCCGTATTTCAACGAGCGAAACGAATACCAGAGGGCATATAATTTCGTCTCGTCGCCAAAGGCGGCCCTGGAACTTATCGAGAAATGGCCCACGAAGATCAAGTTTGGTGAGGGCAATTTGGGACACAGGCATTTCATCGGCAGCCGCCTGTGCGAAACTCCCGCCGGTAATCCCTCTCGCATTGCTTTTGAGGCATATTTTGCCGGCAAGACAGAGAACAAACGCCACTGTGCCGATCCGACGACAGTGCTTTACGCCGTTTGTGGGACGCAGTACTTTGGCGAGGTTGGCCCGGGTGCGTGCGTTGTAAGGGAGGATGGTTATACCCGCTGGGATGACGAACGCGACAGGCAGCACTTTTACAATACGCAGAAACTGCCTACCGGGGAACTGGAGCAGGTAATGGAGCAATTACTAATAAAGCCTCCTAAGCTCCAAAGGTAACAGGCCTATTCTCGCTGACCACGGTTTCGGGATTAGCCCGAGCGTGCTGCACATAATCGTTCACCTGCTGCAAGAGCATCGGATGGTCTGGCAAAACGAGGAAATAACTATTAGGAGAAAACCATGCAAGAGATTTTACGAGGAACAGTCATCTTTCTGATGGTTCTAACGGGGCACATCTATGCAAAAGATAACCTGCCGTACACGACGTACACAAGTTTCGACCAAATCGTCGAGGGGACCGAGGCGCGTTACCCCGTTTTGACCCGCATTTCGGATCCGGGCACCAAAGGCTTTCAGGCTTATACCGGGTTTTTCTTCTACCAAGCCCTGCAGTTCGATGCGACGGGCCGCTACGCGTTGGGCATGAAGGTGAATTTTGAGGGGCGTGAGGTGGAACCAGGCGACCGGGCTGAGATTGGTTACGTCGATCTAAAGAAAGGTTACCAATGGACGAAGATCGGAGAAAGCACAGCTTGGAACTGGCAGCAGGGCTGCCGGCTGCAATGGCGGCCACGCTCCGACGAGATCATTTGGAACGACCGCTCCGACGACGGCAAACACTACGTGAGCCGCGTCCACAATTTCCGCACGTGGGCCTAGCGCAGCCTGCCCCGGCCAATCTATGAATTGTCGCCCGACGGCACGTCGGCGCTGACTCATGATTTCGAACGGTATGATATCTTTTTCCACGGCGACAAGAACATCGACAAGATTCAGGACAAGGAATTCGCGCCCGCCGGGACGGGGGTTTGGAAGATGAACCTGGATACAGGGAAGGCCGAGTTGCTGGTTTCACTGGAGCGGATGGCGGCAATCATTTATCCCAAGGGCGCGCCCAAGACCGGATTTCTTTACTTCTTCCGTGAGGGGTGGAACCCTTCAGGCACCCGTTTTATCGCCTTCGTCAAGGCCGAAGGCCTCAACAAAGCCTATTCAATAGCATCCGATGGCAGCGATGTCCGATATCTGTATCACGGGCCCAGCCACCATGCCTGGCGGGATGATGATTACATCTTTGATTTCGGCACACACACGCCTCCGGGCGCTGATGCAGCTCGCAGCGGGTATTTTCTGTTCAAAGATGACGGGAGTGGGAAAGCAAAGGAATTGCTCTGGGCCCCAACCGTCAGTGGCGGCACATGGGGTTGGGACGGTCATGGCAGCTATCTTCCCGGGCAGGGGGGCAATTGGGTCGTTTCCGACACGTATGTTGACGCGCGCGGATACCAGTACTTGTTTCTGCATCACGTGCCGACAAAACTATTCGTGCCTCTCGCCAAGTTGAAATCAACCCTTCTCGTCGATTTGAATAGCGACTGTTGCCGGGTGGACACGCATCCGCGCTTCAGCCGGGATGGGAGGTTGGTGTGCATTGACGCGTCCATTGAAGGTTTGGGCCGGCAGATGTATGTGATTGACATCGGCTATATTCTGGATAATCCGCCTAACCGTCGGTAGTGAGTTCAAAAAGCGATGTATGGCCTCGGGATGAATGATGTCTGTATTACTCTTCCCATGGGTTTGGGCTTAGGATGAGTTGTCGCTGAACTGTTTGCAAAGTTTGCGGTGGCACGCTGGTTCCCGCCTGAAGCTTATATATACCTGACTTGAGTCCCCGGCTTTCAAAAGTGCCGTGAAGTAGGCCAGCCGGCGCTTTGTGAGTTTGCTCTGCAACGGTTTGGTCACCGGCAAGCAGTGAGATTTTGATTTCCTCGCTCGCTGAGGCGACGCTGACGGTCCACGGAATGGTTTCGCCCACATAGTATTCGTCGAGCGGTGTCTCTACAGACAACGGTGGTTCCTCGATCACTTGCAGCGAGACATCGTCGATATAGAAGGAGCAATCCTTGGCTAACTTTGCCTCGGGTATGCTGCACCACGTGTGAATATCCATGCTCTCCAGGTCTTTACTCAGACGGCCTTCGGTCACGAAGTGATTCCAAACGGCGGGATCATCGACCCCGCCTCTGTAATAGAACCCGTCCCCCGGCCCTGACTTGAGGTATTGTCGCAAACCCAAACCTGGCACCGTCGTTCCGCCACCAAGCCGCATCCAGTATCCGGCTCTGACTCGCTTACCGCGCAGGCTCTTCACCGTCTCGCTTGACAATCCCACATTGACAGTGAGCCAGCGAGGGTGTCTTCCCTTGTACTCTGGATCGGCGACTTTGCTCAGGTCCCATTTTAAGGAAAATCTGCCCGAATGGGCTGCCTCGTCGGTCACTTTCAGGGCACCGACCGGCTTTTCCTTCGTTGTCGGATAGCCTAGGTGGTAACTGCCGGGCGGCGAGCCGTCGGCCCGTAAAGGCTCCTCAAAGGAAGGATTGCCGACAAGGTTCAGTCCGAGCTTGACCGGGCTGGGCGGATTCTCTGCGACGGCGGTGAAAGGCAGGGTCTGTTTACTGTCCCCCTGCAGAGCCAGGATTTCCCTTGCAATGCGCCACCTGTACCGGCCAAAGGCCAGCGGATTATCTATAGTCGGCGTATCGGCCGATACAAGCGAGTCCAGTACGCGCTCGGCCCTTTGCGATGCTTCGACTGCGCCTCGCTCTTTGGCTTGCTTGATATGTTCTTGCAGTGTGGTAACATAGCGGCAATCATCCACGCCTTCACGGCAAAGTTCCCAATAAATTGTCGGTGTTGGCTCATCGACACCCGGAAAGATGACATTCCAATCCTTGTGGCCGCCGTCGAAATCGTTATGAGGATTGGCCTGAGTAGCGGCGAATCCCCAAGCAGTGGCCACCTCGGCCCCAGAACGAAGGAACTCGAAGCCGGTATGACCGCGCGAAGCCAACGTGCTGTGTCCATAAAACATCCCGTTCTCGTAATACCAGAATGGATTGCCCTGCTTTGCCTCCTGCAGGACCTTGTTGCGATTGTAGTGGCCGTAGGCGTAAATACGCACATCCACCCGTTGGTCGCCGAGGCGCCGCACACAACCGGAGGTAACAGTAACCGCCGTTTGACAGCCGGGGATTTCATGGACAAAGTCCAAGACATTCTCCGCAAAGATATAACGGTTCTCTGTTTTGTTGTTGCCGGGCTCGTCTATGGGGAAAAAATAAATTTTGGGCCAATTGAGGCGCTTGGCCTCGTCGCGTATATATTTCACAAGCCCGACAATCGCCTTGCGGGCCTTGGGACTAAAGGATCCGGGAATGTGCTTTTCCCCCTGTTCGGCCAAACCATATTCTAAATTTCGGCAGGTATATTCAAAACAAATAACCACCGGAGCATCGGAGCCCAGTTGTTTGAGATATTCCATGTCATGTGGAAGCGTTGATAAACCGTATGTAAAACTGCCGTCGGGATTTTCTTTCACGCCGAAGTAATAATTAAGAAGCGCAAGGTCAAAACCGTGAGCGCGATAGTCCACCATATCCGCCCGGGCCAAGCGCTCAACCTCTGCGGGCGTATTTCGCCCTCGCCGTTGTGGCCCCCATAACCTTCCGACCGGCGGGAATCCATCCAGCCAAGTGCCCCAATGTTTGTCTTTGGGCCGGCTCAATTGAAAAGGCAGGACCAACAGATGCCACTCCAGAACCGTTGGAGGAGCCCTCTCCGGCCGCACAGTCAATGACATACGATAACTTCCCGCAGGTGTATCCGTCGGTACATGGACAGTCAGCCACCATTGCTTGAGCTGATCCGACTGCATGCGGGAGGCTCGCCCGGAAGGCGGCTCGATCATCTCGGGCACAATATAATATTCGCCTTTACCACCCCAACCGCTGACACGTTGGGGCCAGCAGCGAACGATCCCGACCTTCACGTTCTCCTTCGCGATAGTCCGCCTGGTCTTGTCGGCAACGAAATCTGACAATTCGAGTATTACGTGTCCCAGTTCTTTGTGTGAGGAAATACAGAAGGTAACGGGCTCGAACTCACCCGGTGTCGCAAAAGCAGTCAGCGGTTTTCCGATTGCATTCCGCGAAGGAACAAACGTCTGTGTAATCGGCTCGGTATAATCGATGGGGAAAAACACATAACCCCTTTGCTTCTCAGACGTACTCCAGTCCAGCGGCGGATTCACAGGCTCGGATTTCACCTCGTTCCAGTTGGGCAGTTCTTGCTCGGTCAGGAATAAAATGTCACGTTCAACTTTAGTGATTACCTCAGTAAGTCCCGGCCCTTCCTGACCGATTATAAGGCTATTCAGAATCCAGCCGTGCGGACCTTTGAACTCTATTCGCAAGCGCCCCTCAGTCGCGCGGGTCTGGAAAGGTTCCATGAAAACGAATGCCCGACGCGGGATCCGTACATCAAGTTTCTTCTCCTTACCGGCCCATACCTCGAACAGCGGTGGGTCACATTCGGCGTCACATGCAATGAGCCATACCGTGTACTCGCCGTCGGGTAGGGCAACGACAAAAGCGTTATCGTTCGTCCCTTCGACAAAAGCGCAGGTGATATCCGACGTGGTACGATAAGCACCGTATACCGAAGCTGTATATTCATCTTTCGGCAATACAATCTCAGAGCCACCGCGATCAAATGCCATTAAGCCCTGCGTCGATTGGAAACCGTAATCCTTTTCCTACGTGAACGCATCATTGGCCGTGACTTTGACAAAGCCGGTTCGAGTCACGGAGGTCGGTGTGCCAAAAGTGAACTTGGCTACCTTTGCGGCCTTGTGGTCAGCGGGACCTGCAGGTAGCGCCACGCCGAGACTAACGACCGAATCAGTTATCAATAAAGCAAAAAAGAACATCCCAGAGACAATCAGTTTGTGTAAAAAACATGTTTCACGATTTAGCATCGTTCATATACTCCCTTCTCTGCCGATGAGTCTATTGTCCTATTCACGCTAAGCCGAATTAGTCGTCTTCAGTCAGTCTGTTTGAGCATGTTGATTAAGATCCTCTCAGCCACAGGATCATAGGCCAGCTCTGAGCTATTCACATGCCGCTGCACATCCAGTTGCGAGAAAAGAATCGTTCCTCTGTCCCCGGTAATCGGTATTTCAGCTGCCACACAAGTACCCGGATCACGTACCCACAGTATCTTCTCGGCCGCCTCGACCCCCGGCCCTTCCAAGTTTGCCACTGCAACCGTGTCAGGAAGACCGTTCCAGCGGATAAGCCACTCAGGCCGAATGCCCGACAGCATTGGATGTTTCACTTTTTCATAGGGGAAGGCCCGCGACCCGCGTACCTCGCCGGCCTTGACATCGCACAACGCGCTCCAGTCCCAATGACGCGTACCAAGAACCACAACTCTGCCACCGGCAGCCACAAATCTGCGGACAACATCAGCACGGCGTTTCTCCTCAACCGTCAGACGGTTGGCATTCCAAATGACGACCACGTCTTTATTTGTCTTCAGCCCATCAAGATCGTTCCCTATTTGTAACCCGTGCGATCGAAACCAGGATTCTGCCGCATCTATGTACCGAACGTTATCGATTTCTGCGTTCGAATCTATGACAATGCTGGTAACCTGATCCATCACTTCGGTCATTACGATAATGCGGATTCAACCGGAAAAGATGGTCGGGAAGTGCCCCCGGCTATACCCCTCGGTTGGCCCAGGACCTGCAGTGTGAATCGCAACGGTCGAGTTTATATCACCGATGTTTTCAACAACAGAATTGTTCGGGCGGATCTGTATTATGAGGAAGAGATTAAAATCGAGATTAAATAGATGGACAACGTTTAATCGCTATTGCCGCGTTCCTATTTCTGTGGCTTTGCGATGGCATTACGGTAGTAGCTGTCATCGTGTTTCTGTTTCCATCCATCGGTCGGTGCTTCGAGCGACGGACGGTGCTTGGCCCACATCTCGTTGACGAATGCGTCCCAGGCCTGACCCTGTCTGGCCCATTCTTTGTCGTGGTCTCGGCCTGTCACCTCTTTGATGGTCCTGACGAAAACCGTATCGTCTTCGTACATCCAGCGATCAACATAATCAAAGAAGGCATCATGGTTCCAGGCTTTTTCGGCGTGCATTAATCTCAGGGCAAGGGCCTGTGCAACCCAGCCCACGCTCGTACAGCAGCGGCGATACGACTCACTCGTGTTCTGGCCTTGCTTCCATTGTGAAGGCGGCATATGCTCGTAAGGTCCCCAACTGTTGCCTCGCGACCGACCTGCCCCGGTAGTGACATCGATCCCAGAATGCCCTGCGAAAACAACCTTGGCCCCAGTCCAGCAATCGCCATAAGCAGTCTGTTCGTCTTCGCCAAAGCTCACTTTGGGGAAGGAATTTTTGATATTGGCCAGTTCATCATCGCCCAGAAGAAGACTTGCAAAGACTATGGGCAGCTTGCGTCCACTGCCGTGCCCGCCCCAGCCGGTCCAGCCGGAATGACCCGCGCGAACGATACCACCCAGGTCGATACCCACCTGAACAAAGTTTACCAGTAGCGGCTCCTTCTGTTGCGGCTCAAGGTCGGTGCAGAGGAGCAGTGAGGATATTCCCACAACGCGACCGTACTCAAGACCGTACTGCGGCATGTTCTCCACAGGCTCCTCGAAGCCAAAGAAGCACGTTCCCACCCATGGTCGCTGGGTAAACCGAATATACTTCCGGATCTTGGGTATACTCTCGGTTGTGTCGGCCGTTGGCAGTAGTTCCCGCTTTAGGTTCCGGGCAAGATAGATCCGCTGCTGGCGGTCGCAGAAGGCCGGCCGAAAGGCATCCACCGGCTGTGGCTTAGCTACGCAAGTCAAAACCGCAGCCGTTCGGATCGGGCTGCTGTCATCAACACCGCGTTCAATCTTGTTCCGCAGTTGGGCGTGCAGCACCAAGTTCTTTGGCATGCTGATTGTCGAAATAAGTGAATCGCCCGGCTTCATTGTCACGGGCAACTTCTGTATAAGTGATGGTGTGAACCAGTTTCGCACGCCGCTGTCGTAGGCGACTTCCATTCTGACCGGGGGATTGAGCATAAAGCCGTTACGAACACGATGCTCTTCCTTGCGCTCCCTGTCCATGCGGTCCAGCTCGCGCTTCGGAATCTCGCTACCGTAAAGCGGCTTGGGATCGATAGCCTTGATAGTCACCGGCCCTACGACGTACCAGTCCCCGTTAACAAACTGTCCGACGTGGGCTGATTCCTGGAACGTCCAGGTAATGCCGTATTGAGTAACGCTCTGTTTCACCAATAGCTCTTGGAGTTTAGGTGTCGCCGGGATATTGTCTTTGGTGTAAATAATAATAGAGCGTTTTGCATTCGTCTCGGCTGCGAGGGCTTTCTCATCGTAAGGATCGGCCTCGATTGTTGGAGGCAGGTTCACCGGACCGCCTAGGGTAACAGACATGTCAGCCAGCCAGATTGTCTGCTTTTGGCCCTTGTCCTGATCTCCCCAGACGGCAAAAGTATTGAAGCCCTTCAATCCCGTTTTACGGGAATCGACGGCATTAACCTGCCTATCGTTATGAAAGACCTGCAAACCAACCTCAGGATCGAAATCGAAGGTCCACTTGTGCCAATCCGTTGGTGTGCGCCGGACGCCAAGCCAGAACAATCGGTCAAACCACTGCCTGCCGTCACAGGCAGTGGCGGTGTAACCTTCATCGCCGCCGAGATAGTTGGCGTAGAGGATGCCGACGGCCAGTACATTCCCGTTACTTTGAACCAGGCCCCATCGAGGGCCCACCCGACCGACCTTGACATTTTCGGGTGTTGTACCGTCGTCGTAAATCCAGATCTCTACCTTACCCGACTCGTCACTGTCACGGAGCTTCAATAGGGCCTTACCGCCCGGACCGATCTTGAGTGAACACCCCTTCCCCTGACGATTCTTTGCCGTGTCGATGGTCACGTCGCCTGTTATCTTCCAGCTGGCCAGAGACTTGGTGCTGTCAAAGATGATCTTTTCGGATCCCGAGTTGGCAGGTAACTCGCTGGCGATGCTGTTCCGGTTCGGGATTGCGCTCGTTAATGTCATTACAATTACTGTCGACAAACTAAGAATTCGTATCGTTCTTAACATCCTTTCATCCTTTCCGTCCTGAGTTTTTGAAACCGCAAGCATGTTTCAAGTTGCAATGCGTTTTAGCCTTGTCTTAGGTAGTATTCCGTTACCAGCGGAAGAATCTGTATGGATCATCCCACTCTTCCGGAACATCCATGTAGAGGCCTTCCAGCCACCGCTTCTCGGACTTGGATGCGTCCACGGGATTGCTGAAGCGCTCCAGAATCGGCGTTTTCCCGGCCGCTCCCATATTGGCCAACAGGCGTGTGAGCAGATAACTGGTGCGGCGGAATGTCCTCTTAAGATTGTAGAGTTTCTTGTAGTCGAATTGCCACGGCGCAAATTGACAGAAGACTATATTCAAGTTCTCCGCTTTGGCCAGGATGCCATCCCCTATTACCGTGGCTCCCGCCGAGATGAGAGGTAGTTTACGCGGCTCACGGCTATGCACATCTGCCGGCCCGACTCCCGCGAGAAGGGAATTGGAGGCGAACGACTCAAAATAGGCGGCGATGTGTTCAACTTCCTTCGTACTGACTTTTAGCGGCAGGAAGGCGTTAATCTCCTGCTCGTTGAGTCCAACCGCAAGCAATTTGCCGCCTACCTTTAACCATTTGGCAATTTTTACGGCATCGGCTTCCAACCTCTGCTCCCCGCCGTGACTTACAACAAGCACCTGATTTGCTGACAAATTCGATCCTTTGTACGGATTCGGAAGTATACCTGTGGATTCAAGGTGCTGCCTCCCTGCGAGATCACCGATGTAGACGACTTCCCGTCTCGGAGCCGGCTTCCAGGTCGATACGTACCTGATAATGTTTCCGGCCAGTGTCTGAGCAGCCGGATCACATTCTGTGCGGCCGGTTATGTCAGTTTGGCAAAATAGCACCATTCCTTTACCTTCGCGGTACTCTATAAGCGGGCTGTACTGGAGGCTGTAGCCGCCGTCGAGTATCGGCAGAAAATCACCGCGCGCGGGCTTTTCGATTAGGACGGAAGCGACATTGCCGCGATTGCCGCACCGCCATAGGCGTGTGACAGGCATACCGCACCAATTGACCGTCGGCGCACCGTTGAAACGTGGGTTAAGCGTGTAGTCTAAACGCGGGGGTAGAATTGTCGCCTCGCCACGCCAGTCGCAAAGATACTCGTCGGCGATGCCGGTTAGAAGTGGATGGTTTGGTACACGCTTGAAGACCTGTCTCAAACCATACTCGGCCACACGGAATCCGAGCCGCATCTCCAGCACTTCCGACGTTTGCTCGAAAATTAAAACCTTCAGGCCGTTGCGTACGTGCGAAATATCCGGCGCTTTTCCTTCCACTGTCAGAGCAGATTTACCAACGATGAGGATATCGAATGCTGACAGGTCTGTGTTGACTTCGATGGGATGGCACATAATCCCAATATCCGTTAATAGCTTCTCCGTCTCGCCCTTAGGATCAAAGAGTGCGATCTTCCCATCTGCCTTGTATGTTTGTAGGCGCGGCATGACGTGAAACGAGAAGGAATCTGTCTGAATCTCGCCGTTACTAAACTTAAATGTTGCTTTTAGATTATACTTGCCGGATGTTAGGGTATCTGGCAATTCGAAACGTAATGGAATACGTTCCTGCTCTCCTGTCTTTATGGTGATTTCCTTTTCACCGGTGACTGTCCGGGACAGGTCGAATGACCACTGGCAATTGCATGCAACAGTTTCGCGGGAATTGTTTATGACGATGAGTTGTTTTTCAACTGTTTGGCCCGGCAGGAAATTATGGTCCTTGCTCGTGAAGGCCCCGGGCTTGCCGGCAATGTAGCCCAGCAGCGACCGATTGTTCTGGATCAGGGCTTGCGCCGCGATTGTGGGAATCCAATCCCATCGCTCAAAGGCAAGATCCACTCGTTCATAGCGCTGTTCGATGTAATCCGGGCTGAATCCCGGCCGCTGAAGATTTTCCCAGTCAACCTGGAATTCCTCTCGGTTTTTATCGACGCCATCCCGCAGCATCCAGTAGTGCCCGTGGTTCCACGGTGAGATCGCCGAGACTCCCCATGTGCGAAAGGCTCGCCAGTTGTCGGTGAAGTACCTTGCGTATATACCCTGGCGTTCGGCAAAGCCGCTCGAACCTACAGCATGGGGATAATCCCATCTGTGCCAGAGACTGCCGGCGCGGTACTTCTTCGCTTCCCAACGCAAGTTCGTTTTCTCCATCTCACTAATCTTGAAGGCTTCATCTCCATAGAATTGCGAGTTCCACTCAGCTAAGCAAAATTCCCACGGCACCCTTGCGCTGCCGAAGGAACGCTTGCCTTGGTACCAACCGCGGTACATCGTCCAATCCCAGGGAAACGGGACACTGTACTCGCACGTAAAAACCGGCTTGACGCCCACTGTAGACCAGTGTTCGAACCAGTCGGACATCTCTTGGATCGGGGCGAAGTTCGCGTAGAAGTTACTCGTGTGCATGGGGCCCAGATTTCCCGAAGAATGGTGATACACAATTCGGCCCGGATCCAGGCCTGTTACGATAGCTGCGGCACGCGAAGCACGCCTGGAATTCCTCAAAGACCACGTGTCACGTGGATTCTGAATCCCGTCTATCATGTCGGGATTCATGTCCTCGTTGTAGCCGGTCGCATTATGGCTCATGGAGTAGAATACCACCGACGGATGGTTCTGCGCGGCACACACGTAGAACTCGGCATGGCGGGCATAGCCGTTGGTATTGTCTGCGTTTGGTGACTCCCATTCATATTGGCCGAAGTGCGGCTGCGAAAAGGCCACGAGCATCCCTACATCATCTGCTGCGTTCAAAACCTCTTTAAAGCCCAGATGTGTGCCCGGTTCACAACCGTAGTTGTGCGTATAGACGAAGTTAATCCCGAAGCTCTTGAGTCGCTCCATACTTTCTTTGGCCGCTGCGTAATTAGCCCAGGCGGCTCCTACTTGGGCGTTATCCAGTGGAACTGAGGATAGAAAAATGCGGCTGCCGTTCAGGAAGAAGTCCCGGCCTTCTATCCAGAACTCACGAAAACCGAACCGAACCGGCTTGCTGACATCCAACACCTTACCACCCGCATCCAGCAGTGTCACGGTTACGTCATACTGGTTTTGTGGCGTGTGAATGTCCCAGAGCTTCTCAGGCTTCCATTTCTCGGTAAATCCTATCCGTCCATTTATGAGGTCACTTGCTTTAAAGGGCTTACTCGTAAATTCCCTGATACTACTGCCTTTGTCCGCGATCCGGGCACGAAGAGTGTACTGTGATTCCGTAGCGAGACTTTTCAGTGTTGCATCGAACGTAATTTCCCATTTGCGTACCGAGGTGTCCACCTTCACGTCTGCGATGCGTTCGCCCATAGGCGTGCTTATGAGGTACACGTCACCGCACAGGCCGCGTCGCGCCACCGACCCGCTAACTTTCCTGGCGGCATTGGTGTCGTTATATGAGAGCATCACACCCTTGAGCGGCATGGCCTCAACTAACATGCTGAGCACGTACTTGCACCCTGGACGGCATATGGACGTGACGTCGAGTTCACCTCCCGGAAAGACGATAGAGCCTATATTGTGATCATCCAAATAAACAGTCGCGTAGGAATTCAAGTACTCCACGTTAATAGTGATACGCCGATCAATCCAATCGGCGGGAATGGTTATCTGGCGTTGGTACCAGGCCCTGGTTATATCGCGTAGATTCCGGTCCTTCCAGTTCGGATGAGCATAGATTCTCTGACAATCTTTCTGCATATAATTGGTGATACCAGGCCAACACCCGGGAATCTTGAAGTAGCCCCACCTCCCGGTGGGCACGGTGTTAGTGTCTTCGTCGGCCGGCTGCCATAACCACAGACCATTAATGCATATCCGCTCTCGCGTGGGTGTTGACTTCCGATACGCTTTCTCAACATCCCAGACAGCACTTACACCTTCAGGCAATGCTGTTGCAGTCTGACTTCGGCATACACTCGACATATTTAGCACAACGATGAATGCGATAGTGACGAACGATTGCTCTAATAGGAGTCTCATTTTGCCAATCCTCCGTAAATTGAGTCGAGGTGCGCCAAAATCTTTCTGGAATTAGCTTAAATTAACCATTTGTTCATAATTCCACTGTATTTCACCAAATTCACATACACAATAGTACCAAATCAGCCTCTACAAAGAAACCTCATCAGGTATACTATTTACTTCGATTAGTTTGCCAAGTGAGCCCTTTACCGTATTTGCCGAGATACAGGTTGCTCTAGGACCTCCACTACCTTGTTGGCATTGACGCTGCGTTTCCAAACGACGCAGTGTGAAGGATAAAACTCAACGCTTACATCGACCGTCTGTATTTTGCCCAGTCCGAAATGGCGTTCCGTGACAGATAGAGCGTAGTAGCTGGCTGCCGCCTGGCTGTCGTAGATAGTCACCTGTTCGTACCAGAGTAACCGGCCGTCATCGGGAGTGTAGATGCGAATTTTGGCGCCTGCAGCCCCGCGGTTGCCGGGCGAACCGGTCAGTCGAATCCGAAGCCAGTTGCGAGCGGGCAGATCGTTGCGATAGACCGCGAATCGTCTTTGTCCGTTGATGGACGTGTATCCGACTATGTCGAGATCGCCGTCGGCATCTATGTCGCCGAAGCACATGCCGTCGTCTATCGATGCCGCCGAGACATCAGCAATGCCCCATAGCGAATTAACGCATTCGAAAGAACCTCCGCCGGTTCCACGCAGTACCTTCAGGAAGTACCTGCCATTGACCAGAAAGTCCGCCACACCATCGTTGTCAAAGTCGGTTGTAACGGCGATGCCCCATGATGCCGACGAAGTTCCTTTACCAATACCCAAAACAGCTTTTTCCTTTTTGACAAATTTACCGTTACCTACGTTGAGATAGATCTCAAAGTGCTTACGCTCCAGACAAATCAGATCCGAATCGCCGTCATGGTCTACGTCGCCGACTCCCTTGATCGCTACAGCGGTTCCCGATAGCCCGGCCTCGGCGGTTACATCCGAGAAGGTCATCGCTCCGTCGTTACGATAAATGCGACAGTTGCCGTCAGGAGCACTGTAGTGCCCCCATTCGGCCAGAATATCCATGTCACCGTCCCCGTCGATGTCCTGAGGCAGGCAGAGTATCTCGTCCCGACCGCGCGTGACTGCAAGCTTATAGCTGCCTTCTGAAAAGAACCCCTTGCCGTCTCCGAAATCGAACTGAATATCGCTATCGGTGCCACGCAGCCAGTCCACCTTGCCGTCACGATTAATATCGATCATCGCCTGGCGACGGGCGGTGTTGGTGCCGCGAGTAATGCCGGTCGGCTCAAAGAGCAGTTTCCCTGGACTCGATTTGTTCCTCCACCATTGTCCCCCTCCGTCCTGATAGGTCATGGTCAGATCGACCTTGCCGTCTTCATCGCTGTCGTAACAAAGATCGATCTCACTGGTAGGATAGGTACCGGAGGCACGGGTGAAACGACCGTGGCCTTCGTTCAAAGCGGCCAGGGTTTTGCCTTTTCCAGATCGACTAAGTGCAGGCCGCTGAGCCACCATGTAGGATAAGATTCATAGTGATCCTCAACGAGTCGGGAAATCCCGGAATCTTCAGTAATATTTGTGAAGAACAATTGCCCCTCCGGCCTGACCGCTCGCTGAACGCCAGGACCCAACACAAACACCAACAGCAGAACGCACTTTAAGCTATGCAATCCCCGATTACCATCACTTCGCGAAGCATCGTTTGAGATCCCTGCATGCTTACGTCTTGTCCACCAAAATATGTTCGACCAACTCGATTCCAACATCTTGTCCCTTTCCAGCGGTGCTTATTTGTCTTACTTCACTGAGACTTTCACTTTGCATAGCCACGCATATTAATATCAGAATTCGAAGCGCATTTCAATCCTGCGTTATCTGCGTCTTGTAGAATAGCATATGTTTGTTAGCGGGATGGCTCACCTCGACGCGCCGGCTCGTTCGAGGGCGGTTGGTATGGCCGCACGTGGTTGTCTTCGATGATCAGGTCGATACTCTGATCCTTGCGGCCTATGTTCAAGAGCGGTTTGGTTTCAGTATCTGTGTAGAGCACGTTGTTCCTGATCACAGAACGATTCAACCTGTGCTCGCCCGCCCAGCAGTTGTACCATATATATGCATTGAACTTCTCAACAATATTAACATCCGGTTTGCGATATATCCTGTTGCCTTCAATCCTGAACTCTTCGAAGACGTTTCCCTTGGTTGGGAGGCTACTGTCTCCGGCCCCGAGTTTTATCGCAGCGTGGCCACCTGAAGAATCAATGTCATAAACAAATACGTTGTCGAGAATCCGGATATTGCGAAATACCGAATTACAGTTCGTGGCCGGGTCAAGCTGAAAGGTGACCATGCCCATACTTAGGTTCCTGCTGTTGGAAAAGTAATTGTTTCTTACTGTGATGTTCGTATTGCTGTAACCTTTGGCATGCTCAGTTCGTCTGGAGAAATTACCTGAGAGAAAGCCGATGCCGGGTGACTTGACAGAGCGTTTCAGGATGTTCCGTTCCACAACAACTCTATCGACACTATCCATCTCCACTTGAAGCCCCTCCACGATATTGTCCGTAAACCAGATATCCCGCCCGCCTTCTTCATAGCCCAGAATGCACCATGCATAGCGGTCTTTTCCGAAGAGCGCGGGATGCTCCTTAGAATCGACATACCTGGTGTTGGTTATATAGAGTCTCTTTGGCCTTTTTATCCCAACACCTCCGAATGTGGGAGTGCCGTTTGCATCGAAACCTATATCGCGAATGCACATATTCCGGCAGTCTTCAATCCTGAGGATCTTGCAATCGGTGGCATAGCTGGCTCGAAGGTTCTCGTAAGTATGCGCGAGTCCTTCGCGCCAAAACGGGCCCATGCGTTTCAATATCGATTCTGTCGGGCCGTCTCCCTTGATGGATAGGCCGTTTGCTTTATCAATCTTGCGTACCCACCGGACATTATAGACGCCTGCAGGGAAATAGAGCGTGCAGTTATCGCCCGCGGAGGCAATTGCGGTGCTGACCGCCTCGCTGTCGTCAGCGTCATTGTCGGCCAAATCAATTCCAAAGGTCGTGACGTCTATCACACGGCCGACCGGTTCCGGCGGGCTTCGGGGGGCCGGATTCACGACCCAGGCTTCCATTACACTGGCATTGTCGTCGTCGCCCGTGGTGGCGAGGTGATAATCCGAAGCCCGGGAATAAATCGGCGTCAGTAGAATTGTCAACAGAAGGAAGATTCCTAACAGAGACGATAGCCGCATCTTTCGCATTACGCGATCTCCTTTCAAAAGGTCTGTGTGGCCAGTATCAACGGTCTCTGAATAAGTACAGCACCGCCGCACCTGCGAACGGCGCCTTAATTTCGGGTTTACCGCCGCCTGCCATCTGGTCCACAGTCACGGTCTTGTTGTTTTCAATATCGAGCCACTCGACATTCAATTTGTCCTTGACTGGCGACAAGTCCACCGTAACGGAACCGCCCTGTGGCAGGAAAACGAGGTATTCCGTGCCTGGATTGGCCAAGCAGAACCTCGTCGAGGCAATCTCCTGCGATGGCGTCATCGAGGCTAGGTTCATGCGCTCCGCGAAGCGCCGCGTCTGGCGCATGGCTTTCCGGGCAGCTTCCATCTGCGCTTCACTGATGGAGAACCAGTCTTGCTTGCGTAGGGGGTCCATATAAATGGGATGATGTCCCCGCGTAAAGCTCTTCCAGACCCACGTACTATCCCCTCCAACTCCCCATAGGTGGTCCGTATCGCTGACTATAACCTTTCGTCCATTGGCGGCGGGTGGATCGTTCTGATAATCGCCCGAGACACCATCATTCTGTGGAGAAATCCAATCAGCAGGGCTGGCAAATAAGGCTTTCATTGAGCCTTCGCGGCCGCTGTCGAAAGCCGTAATCCCGACGGGGTGCTGCTTCGGCTTGGTCGCCTCATACTTCTTTATGTATCTGATCATGTGATACTGCCAGTCCTTGGAAAAGATGGCGGTTTCGTTGGTAATCTCGTAGAGCACATTATCCAGATCGTTGACGGTATCGATAACCTTGCGAACGTAGGCTTCCTGTAAACGTGTAACGGCAGGCACCTTCAACGTATGAACTTCCTTGCCCTCGCCGTCGTTGCCAGGATCTCCATCGATCCCGTTGATATTGTTCATCTTATTGAAGGGGTGCACCGGCCACGGGTTTCCATAGCCATGGCTGTAGATACTCCAACCTTGAAAGAGCATGATGCTGACGTAAATCCCCCTGTCCCTTGCGGCGATCACCCGCGAACGCAGCCGCTTGAAGTATGTCGGATTGAACTGCTTGAAATCGAACTTGGGTTTACCTTCCGAGGTGGTTCCGGGGCCTGTTCTGATCCACGGCGCCGGCTCGTAATACAAGTCATTCTCTCCGACTTCCCACGACCACATTCGCATAAAATTGTGGTTGAACTTCTTTAGGAATCTCAGATAGCCGTCGTAATCGAACTTCTCTGTCAAAGGTTTTCCGAGTTTCGCGGAATCCTGCAAATTATTCCAATGGTGTGATCCGGTCAGGTAAACAGCTCTCAACGAGTCATTGGACATCTTTTTGCCATCGGTGAAGTACCGTGGGTTAGTCGGATGGATTCGCAACGGACCGGAAGCTTTTGTAGATTGGCCGGCGACCGCATCGACAACGTGAGCGATGATAAACGACAACACAAACACCAGAAGATGAGCAAAGTTGGTGTTCATTTACTTTTCCTTATCTTTCACCATGAAGAACAGGAATCAATCATTTTTAGCGTTCAGACGCTTCTGGCCATCTGAACTTGCCGGAGAGGCCTCGATGGTGGCAATGAGATTCTGGATGTAAAAAAGATCGCCTGCGGTGACCACGTGCGTGTCCAGGACCTTGGCTAATTCCTCGTGTGACGCTTGAAGAATCTGGGCCTTGGCCTGGAACAAAGCGTGGGTTTGGTACAGCGGAGTGATCCCGTTTTCGTGCTGCACTTCTTCGTTGTGCCCGACCATCCAATAAGGCGCCATGCGGGTATAATGATCAATAGAGTCTTGGACCTTCGAAAAGGCATTTTGACGCAAGTAATCGGCCAGTTCCGGGACCAGATACATGAAATTCCAGGCAGTAATGAGGGTATAGAAGTATTGATCACTCTGCCTGTTACCGGTATCGGCCTGCACGTCCCACCGGAACGTCCGAGTTCGGGGAGTTGAAGCAACCGATTTAACTCCTTCTCTTGCGAGGTATAGGGTCTGCCAGCCATCTTGGCAAGTTCCACGTAGCCGACGTAACCTGCAATGTAGGCGTTGTGAACGTGCGGAAATGCCTGGAGATAACTA
>SMTZ1_10001271_pt1 | contig 25002 bp, 19 predicted proteins | sample DeeMarSWOR136_30_FD_25667 | JGI IMG/M metagenome (IMG submission 25667) | reverse complement strand
TAAATCCCAGGGCAGCCCCCAAAAATTCTGCCAGATCTGTGGCAATTGCCACCAATTCCATCAAAATCCACATTGAAATAACAATAGCAGGGGAATAATTCATACGGCAAAGTTCTGCCAAATTTTTACCTGAGGCAATTCCCAACTTTGCCGAAAGAGTCTGTATGAGCATCGCCATTAAATTACTGGCCACAATAACCCATAATAAGGTGTAACCAAATTTAGCACCACCTTGAATATTGGTAGCAAAGTTACCCGGATCTACATAGGCCACACTAGCAATGAACGCCGGTCCCAAGAAAGGAAACAACCTGGCAAATTTATTTCGTTTTCCACCTTCCAAAACCACATTCGCCTCATTTAAGGTAGATGTATTAATGGTTGTTAGAAAATCTACTGTCTTTTTATTCGTTTTCTGTAGCATAGATATAATGGGTAAAGTTTTTAAATTCAAAAAAACTCGGTTTACAATAATTGTTAGGCTGCATACAGTTTTTAATCACTCTATATTTTTACAGAAATCTAAATACCCATTATGAAGAAAAAATGAAGAAGTTTAACTAAATGGGTTATGCCAACTAGACAGCTAAAATTATTATAGAGAATAAAGATGAGGGTTAGATAAAATTGCAGGGTTGAATTGCCTAATCATGTAATTCTTTGAATAGTACTTTTTCAGTCTGGACAGTTTCCGGCATGTAGCGAAAAACGATCCAGGTACCTATAAGACATAAAATTCCCATAGTTAGGAACGGAAGTTCAAAAAATAGCACTGCCAACAGTCCGGCGAGAAGTGGACCTAGAGCCAATCCCAATCCGAATCCCATGCTAATAATGCTCATTTGTCTGCCTTCTCCCCCCCTTTCCGCCAGATCTCCGGCAACCGCAAAAGCCGGAGCTGCTATACCGGCTGCGGTGATTCCCTGGAAGATTCTTAACACGACAAGCTGAGTTAAAGAGGTAACTTCACCCAGCAGTGCAGTAGCGGGAGCCAGGAGAAGCATTCCAACCAGTACAACCGGTTTTCTTCCAATAAAATCTGATAATCGACCCAGTGGTACCTGTAAAATCAAACGCCCAACCATCAAGGCAGTAAACGCAACACTGAATTGTAGAGCATTGATTCCCAGGCGTAAGTTAAATTCGTTCTCCAGAGTCGTGACCATAGAAAATGAGCTTGCCATGATGAAGGTGGCAAGGGCGGCGCTAAGAATTCCGGGATTGAGCAACGATATGTCAATTATCCTGAACCGCTGTTCGGACTGATTTGGGTCTATTACCTGAACATCCTTTACCCAGATCTGCACCATTAATATAGCGAGAGCTAATAGACTGGCTCCTGCGACAAAAGCTGCATTGAATCCGAAATGCACCTGAAGGAAACCACCAATGAGAGGACCACAAGCAAATCCAATGAGGCGCAGCGTGCTGTAAATCCCCATTGAACCACCCCGGGTATCTTTCTTGGTAATCATCGCCATCAACGCTAAAGAAGCCGGGATAGTAATTGCTACTCCAACTCCCTGCAAGATTCGTAATATGAGTAAATCCAGGAAACGCTCTGCATAAATGAACGCCAGGGTACCAAATGCAACAAATCCCAATCCAATTTCAATCAGTGGTTTACGCCTGCCGATTTTATCGCTTAAAGCACCCATCACTGGTTGTAAAGCAGAATTGACCAGACCATATAATGAGAGTAATATGCCCACCATTACCGGTAAAGGTAAATGAAAATACACGCCCGGCAACTTTGCCACATAAAGTGGAATAATTATAAAAAGAATACTATTCCCTGTAGCATCAGCCATGCGGGCTACCGAGAGTGCTAATACTCCACGATTCATGCCAATTGATGTCAGAAAATTTTTCACGGATGCAACAATGGATTTTTCCTTCACATCTCTACTCATGAAAATGAGTTTTCAAATTAAAACCAGCAAACATTTACCGGGATTAAATGGAAGTTTAATTGTTACTCGGTAATGACTGACAAACCGGAAGTTTTACCACAAACACCGTTCCCTTACCGGATGCGCTTTCTACAGTTATTTCCCCTTGATGCGCTTCTGCAATAAGTTTACAAATTGATAATCCCAGACCACTTCCGCCTGTTTTTCGGGCACGGTCTCGTTGAACACGGTAAAATCGGTCAAAAATCCTTGGCAAATCGTCTTCAGAGATTCCGATACCATTATCCCTGATCTCGATAATCACCCAGCTATCTTGAATCATACCGCGCATCCATATTTTCCCCTTTTCCGGGGTATATTTTATAGCATTATCAGTGAGATTGAAGAAAAGCTGATAAAGCCTGTTTCTATCTCCGGTAATTTCTATTTGAGGAATTTCAACTATTTGAAGCTGCTGGGATTTCATATCTGCCAGGACTTGACAATCTGTTACAACATCTTTTAATACGCAGTCCAATTGAACCGGGAAAAACTCAAAATTTTCTTCAATAGCTTCAGTTTGCGAAAGTAAAATCAGATTATTGATCAGGTGACTTAGACGGGTAACGGTCTCAATATCCTGCACCATTTTCTCCTTCATTTCCCCGGTAATCTCAGGATTGTTCAATTCTCCTTCCCAATGGGCTCTGATGATTGATAATGGTGTTTTTAATTCATGAGCAGCGCCCGATAAAAAATCTTTCTGGCTTTCGAAAGCTTTTTGTAACCGTTCAAACAGATCATTCAGAACAATGGTCAACTGCCCCAGCTCATCCTTCGGATGAGTGACTGGGATACGCTCCCTCAATTTACTATGACTAATCTTTCTTGCTTGTCTGGTAATTCTGTTTACCGGAAGCAGTGATTGGTGGGTAAGGAAATAACTGCCAAGACCAATTAATATCACCGTTACAAATATTCCGGCTAATAAGATGTAGATCAATTGGTGTAAAGAGCCTTCAATATCGGCAATGGGAATAGCGAGCGTTGCCCAGCCAATCTGGTGGCCGTTAGTAAATAACTTGCGGGAAATCGCACGGAAGGCCACCGTCTCTCCGGTTGTAGTAAAATCGAGTGCATCTATAGTTGGAATATCCTCCTTGCGCTTCTCAATCGTATATTCTTTAGCGATATTCTCCCGACTGAGTGGAATATCCAGTCCAATCTTCCGGGCAAGTGGAGAATGATAAATTGATTTTCCGGTAGAGTCGTAAACGATTAAAAAGAATTTTTTAAGGTAGCGGTTTAGGTTGTAAGTATCTGTACTAAAATCCCTGAAGGTGTGAGTAGAGGAATTGTAATTGAGCACCACGGAGTTAGTAATAGTGAAAAGTTCTTGGTCAATTGCACGAATGAGAAGGTGACGCATCGCCAGGTAGGTACCAAAACTAAAAATTAAAAGAATTATCAGGCTTACCATGAAATACCATAATGTCAGACGAAAACGAAGGGTCATTCTTTATCCTTTATCATATATCCTACACCACGAACTGTTTCAATCAAACTGTATGAGTGAGGTAGATCTATTTTTTTACGCAAATTTTTGATGTGTACATCTACGAAATTTGTCATGGTAAAGAGATCAAAATTGTCTCCCCAGACATGTTCGGCAATAGACAGTCGTGAAAGTACCCTATTTTTGTTATATAGCAGAAATTCTAAAATGGAATATTCTTTTGGCGTCAATTCAACCGGTTTCCCATTAATTTTCACTTCATGGGAATTGGTATTGACTTCCAGAATGCCCACTGTAATTATCGAAGATTTCGCCTCACTGGTTCGCCGCAGCAAGGACCTTACCCTGGCAAGCAATTCCGGAAGGGCAAACGGCTTTGTTAAATAATCATCCGCTCCGGCATCCAGCCCAGTCACTTTATCCTCAACCCTGTTTTTAGCTGTGAGAAGCAAGACCGGAGTTTCAAATCCTTCCCGCCGCACTTCTTTCAGTATTTGCAAACCACTGAATCCGGGTAACAAAATATCAAGAATCAGAAGATCGTATTCTTCTATCATTGCCTGTTCCAGACCATCTCTGCCATCGAATGCTGTATCCACATGATATTTTTCGCTTTCCAGTACATTCTTAATACGCAGCGCCAGCATTTCTTCATCTTCCACTACCAGTATTCTCATATTAATAATCCATTTTGATAAACTTATTACTATTAGTTACAGAATTTAATCAAATTCTTATAAAAAGACAATCCACCGGAAGTATTGTTTTTTACATCCGGCGGACTAGAATTTCTACTATTCAGGAATCGTGAATGCGGTGAAGAAGTTATAATCACCACGCTTTACATAAAATAGTACCTGATCTCCCGGATTCACCTTTTGCATCTGGTTTTCGAATTCAGTAACATTCTCTATGTCTTTTCGATTCACCTGTAAAATTAGGTCACCTTCTTGAAGTCCTACTTCTGCTGCAATCCCGGAAGGATTGACCTCTGTTACTACAACACCCTTTTGATTTTGTGATAAATTGTATTTCTGCATGAGTTCATTTGTTAAATTGGATACCTGTAAACCAACCTTTGAGATAGCAGTGCTCCCGCTTGCCAATTGTACTTTTTCCGGACTCAACTCACCCAGTTTTACAGCTGTAGGAATCTCTCTGCCATTTCGCAAAATTAAAAGGGTCACTTCAGTACCGGGAGAGGTATATGCAACCCAGGTGCTTAACTCAACAGTGTTTTCCAGAGATTTGCCATTGAATTCCAGGATCACATCCTCCGCTTTCAATCCTGCTTTTTCGGCCGGGCTATTTTTTTGAACACTACTGATGATGACACCTTTGGCAACATTCAACTTTAATGCTTTGGATAATTCTGGAGTAATGTTTTGTATGGAAACACCCAACCAGCCTCGAGTAACCTTTCCTTTTTCAATTAAATCTTTTGTTACATGGGTTGCCAGATTGACAGGGATGGCGAAACCAATGCCCATGAATCCCCCGGTCTGGGTGGCTATGGCTGAATTAATTCCAACCAGTTCACCGTTCAGGTTTACCAAGGCGCCGCCGGAATTGCCAGGATTTATGGCCGCATCGGTCTGAATATAATCTTCATACTGACTTAATCCCACTGCGCTGCGACCTTTGGCGCTGATAATACCAGCCGTTACAGTGTGTTCCAACTGGGGATTCAGAGGTGAACCAATTGCCAATACCCAATCTCCCACCCGCATTTTATCGGAATTTCCCATGCGAATGGCCGGTAAATTTTTGGCGTCAATGGTAATTACGGCCAGGTCTGTCTGTGGGTCTCGTCCCTTCACTTTGGCAGTGAACTCACGACCATCCATTAAGCGAACTTTGATATTATCTGCTCCATCTACCACATGATTATTGGTAAAGATAATACCATCCGGATTCGCAATTACACCCGAGCCGAGCCCCATCTGTTTGTAATTACCTTGAGGCTGCGGTGATTCGAAAAATCGCTTGAAGAAATTGTCCCCAAAGAATTGTTCAAACGGTGATTCCGGAAAGGGCTGCTGTTGCATTTTAATTTCTGTCTCAGTGAAAACAGTGACTACAGAGGGATTAACTTCCTGTGCTACCCTGGCAAACACATCACTCAGCTGACGAACAATACCAAGACTTGCAGCATCATCCGCCTCCGATTTCTCAATTTTTGGGATTTCACTAACTGTTTTGGGCTGAGCCTGAGTTGAATGGGTTAATTCAAAACCAACCGCCAATATAAGACCAATTAATATGCCAGAAAAAATCAATACCCACTTACTTGATACAGAACAAGTATTACTCATTGCTACTTCCTCCTAATTATTTTAACCTGTTGTACTTATCTAATAGACTACATTTTTTAGAACCCATGGTAATTTTAACGCACTTATATGAAGAAAATATGAAGATGCAGATTTTTTTTTCAAAAACCATGATCCTGAATGTATAAATGGATTTTTTCCTTATAGTTTATATATGGAAGATTAAAACCATGAATTTAATCTAGGAAGAAAAGGGTAGTGTTATCAGAAAGCGTCTATTCAAAAAGCCCTTAAAATTGGAAATCTAATCACCACTCATAATTTGATAATTGTTCCCCTTATCGGAATCGGCGATTATTAATTCAAGCAAATTTGCGGGGAATATGGCGCTAAGTTGACTTTTAGCGAGCTGGTTACCTCTGTAATGAGCCTTGCCCTGTTTGCCCCCGAATCCGAAATAAGAGATATTCCGGAGAAGCAAATTGGGAATATTACAACCGGGTAAAAAAGCTATCATTAATCCGGTTACGGGAAATGGGGAAGTTTCTAACGGATAAACATCCTCAGTAATGTTTCAGCCTACTGGAAGGAACGGCATTATGCTGTCAGGAAGTGTTTTGGGGTACCCCTGGTTTTTTATTAAAATGCTGCAATTTCTTGAGAGAGGCTAAATCACTGAAGCTCTGAATATGGAAAAATGTTTGAAGATTTTCAGTAAACACTACCGATTGCTCAAAGAATAATATGGACATAAATTGGCTTTACGCTCCGAAACCTATGCTTCTGATATAACTTCAAGGTATGCATTGGAGGTAAATCACATGCCACGCTAACCTTGTGACTACTGCCTACTTGGATTGCAGACGTTTTTTACTGACAGATATTTCTCCTGCTTTTTCCAGGGCAAATTTTGAAATGATAGGGCCAAGAATTTCATGGATAATTGTTGCACCTATAATAACATTAATAATTATGACTGAAATTGAATCAAATGCAGGCTTTTGTTTAATAGCTAATGCCAGCCCAAGCACAATACCACCTTGTGGTATCAAACCACCAGCAGTATATTTTTGTATTTTGACAGATGATTTTGATATTTTACTACCCACTAAGGTTCCACTAAATTTTCCAACAGAACGAAATACAACGAATATTAGGATTAACAGGTAGTTTGCCGTCAATACTTTAAAATCAAGATGCATCGCGCTGATTGTAAAAAAAAGAACAAAAATTAATTCTTCAGTGTACCTTTCCAGTATTTGAAATATTTTTTTTCGTTTCTCATTATAGTTTACAACGATTACTCCCATAGTCATTGTCGATAAAAGTTCATCAACACGTATTACCGTTGATAAGCCATAACATAGTGCCAAAAGGCTTATAATAAGAGCAATCAAGACACCTTCTGTTTCCTTGTTTATTATTTTGGTCAAAAAATTTAGGATCACACCAAAAAGACAACCCAAAAAAATGGCACCCAGAATACTAAAAAGAGGTTGGGCAATGGAAGGCAGTCCTAGTGGTTGATGCATAATAAAAACGCCGGATAAAGCAACCGCGAGACTGTAATTTATTATACCCAAGATATCATCAAATACCGCTACACCCATAATTGTCGAAGCCACTTCACCTTCCGCATGATATTGGTGTTCAATTGCCAGTGTGGCAGAAGGATCGGTTGGTGATGCCAAAGATGCAATAAGCAATGAAAGTGGAATAAAAAATGATGATAATGTCAGTTGAGATTGAGAAACAATGATTGGACCAAGTAGAGCAAAAACAATAGCAACGATGAAAAACGCAAATTCTGCTTCAAAAAGAGTAATTAAAATAATTGGTTTTCCCAGGCTACGAACTTTTAGGAAAAATAGTGTTCCCCCGACCGAAAATGTAATAAAAGACAACGAGATATTGGTAACGAAGGCGGTATGTTCTACGAAATATTCAGGAATAATATGTGTTAAATTAGGATTGAGTATAACACCGGCAAATATGTATCCAGTTACTTTTGGCAATCCAAGACGAGTGCAAAACTCGCCAAAAACAATACCACAAAATATAATGATCCCGATTATAAGAATTGGTTCCATATAATTTCCGCTACATTCATGAAATTATTATTTAACAGAAAATTCAGCAGGATCTAACCCTGCTTAAGCAATTGAAAAAATCCACTATATCCGAAAAGACCAAAGAAGGTACTAAGGAAATGAGCACTATAATGATCAGGACAATAGGAAATTTGTTCTTCATTTTTTTTCTTTATATTTTTGTGGAACAATTGAACTAAACTGACTAAAACAAAGTGACCAATAATTTTAAAATTACTAACAAACGTGATCAGACTAAAGACATTACAAACGAATACAAGGAGTTTTCCTTCTGCTTGCCTGAAATGCTAGTTGCTTGTCAATGACTATTCTTATAAACATTCCCATTACTACATAATGCACATCCATCTTTATTATCATAAAAATAGATGTCTGTAATTAAATCTGTTTCATTCAATGTGGCACAACAACTCCACTTTTGTCCACTGTCATTTGTTGAATATATAAAATGTGATCCTGCAAGAATTCTGTTATCTGTATCTGTAAAATAGATGTCTATTAGTAGTGGATTCATAATCGAGTTCCGAAAAACCCAGGTAATACCCCCATCGTCAGTTTGGAATATTTTACCATAATTGTTTAGGAACCAGCCATTTTTATTATCAATAAAATAAATATCTGTGTTATGTTTTTTTGTATCATCATAGACGTTTGTTTGTTGCCAATTATTACCACCGTTAAAAGTATATAAAAAAGTGTTATTAAGCCCGGTAATCCAGCCCTGATTTTCATTTATAAAAAAGATTGCTGTTAAATTTTTAGATGTGTTACTTTTCTGATTTAGCCAGGAATTACCACCATTTATAGTGGTTAATATTGTCCCTCCATTTCCAATGATCCAGCCAATTTTTGGATTAATAAAAAAAATTTTATCAACGTAATGATCAGTATTATTAGCGGAGATCAAATACCAATCATTAATTACCTCAGCAGAATCAATAATACCTATATCATTCTTACAAGATATAAGAGTAAATATAGTCAAACATGACAATATTATATTTTTAATAATAATCTTCACCTTATATAAAACTAAATTGGAAAATTAGAGGAGGGAGAGATGGAAGGCAAGAGAAAAATCCGGCCTGAGGCAATCTTCTTCTTTCCAACTACCGGTTGTCTCCCCTGCTGATTCCAAACAGATCCATAAAGGAATGATGCCTCCGATGTAACAGCCAAACCGCGAATATTCCAAAGATAAAGGTGGACGAGGCGGTCTCGATCAGGTGGCTCAGGCGTACGCTGGCGATGGGTAACAATGGATTGGCGAGGATATGTCCAACATTCTGTGGTACGCTGAATAGCAGTCCAACCAGCAGAGTCGTCCACCAGGGGTTGACTCGTGAGCCACGTATGACTGGTAGCGCGCACAATGCCCATAGCAGGGCTCGCAGGATTTGGAGAGGGAACAGAATTGGATCAGAGCACAGAGTATGGGCTGTGTGTGTGAAGAACGGTAGGGCTTCACCTGGCTGGCCGTAGAAGGCACGCAGATCAGGGTTCTGCCAGGCGATGAAATAGCCTGCTCCCCAATACAGAATTAGATATACAACTACAATTGCAGTCAATTTCCATATCCACTGTTGGGCGGGCATAACCAAGGCAATATTAGGCGAAGTATCTGAGGTGGGGCGCCCTTTACCTAAAATCCATACAGCCAGTGGGATGAACAGGAAGGCCGTCGGAATGCCCATTATGAATAGACGGGGAAGCAACTGTGGGCTAACGGTGATGGACGAAAGGAAGTGCCAAGTCTCAATCTGCGTCAGGAAGGTGACGGCGCCGTAGTAAGCCAGCGCCAAAGTGACTGCTAATTTCCAACCGGTCCAGCGCGAGGTCAGGATCAGCGCGGCGATGACCAGTAGATCGGCAAGCGTGATGATAAGCAAACCGCTAGTCTCTGGAAACAGCCCTGGTTCCGATATTGCACTGTCAGGCAATACACCTGCAACAGCCATGGTGCCAATGATGAAAAATATAATAAACAGGATAAACAACAAGATGAATCGGAGAATCCATTTGAAAAACGATCTGATAATGTTCATTTCTCATCTTTTACTATAACAAAATCCTTTAAACTTATTTTATAGAAATTATCGTATCTGGATCCTATGGCGATATATAATATGCAATGACTCATATTATAAACACACGACCACATTGTACTACGATATTGGGAAACTTTCTCCAACACCTTCATTGCTTCCATCGGGGTGAAATTACCTGCATTTTCTTTTAATAATTCAGATGCAAAATTATAACGCTCACATTTAATTTTATTTTCGTTTTGTAAACGATAAAAATTAAAATTTGTTACGACCTGCCAGGGCCTTTGATTTTTTATTACGATAATCTGGTTATCTAGGAATTCAATAATAGCAGAATTCCCTTTTGGATCAGCAATTAAAAAGTGTTCGGGCTCATGGTCAACACTTGAAGTGTTTACATTGTATTTTCGAATCAGAGAAATGGCATGTTCAGTATTGTTGGCATAATCTAAAACAAGTCGTATTAAGGCAACCTCATTTATGGTTACTTTCTGTGGATCAAATGGTGGCTCTTCTTCTTCCACTCTTAAAAGCCCTATTGTAACTCCTTTTTCATTAATTCCGTCTATCGGTAACCAAGGTGCATTGAGTAGAGCTTTTCTCGAATTTACTGAATCGGGTAAGTAATCTGATTTATTATATCCAAAGAATTGTATGTCAACCATCGAAATTGATGCATAACCATTATCAGGTTTAGTATAAAGAATGAGAGGAATTGAATTATGATAATCAAAATTCCTTCCATATAAAAGTTCACTTTTATTTCCCATAGAGGTAAAGCATGTACATTCCCGATGATCTTTATTGGTATTGATAGAAGTCCATATTAATGGATAATCTTTTTCCCCTTTAAGATAGTTGTCAAATTCATAATCACCATAATAGATCATAGTATAAAAGGGATAGTTATCTACTTTTTTAAGACTATTAAGAGTGAGACTGTCTAGTTGTGCAGGCGAATATTGCGCAGGGTTGGGGGTATTATTATTTAACTCAAGAAACGAAATTATAATAACGATAAGTAATAAAAAGAGGATGACATAAAACTTTAAATGTCGTTTCATATTATAAGTTATTTCATTTTTCATTATTTTATCTTTTATATTTCCAACTTTTTGTGGACTTCTCAGGACAATTATAAATAAGTCGGTAATTTATTTTAGGTTCTTTAGCTCTCTTCTTTTGGAGATGAGATATTCAGATAACTCAATGCCTAATCCTAAACCCAAGCCTATAAGAAACCCTACCTGCATATTTTTAAATGGAAATAATTTGCCTTGACCAGCTTGATAGATAAAATTTAACGCGAATGTGACAATTACGAAGAATATGGCAAATAGGCTGGCTAGTATTAGGGGTCTAGCGTATATGACATTTCGAGTTTGGATAAATAAATATTCGGAATTATCCTTATTCAGTGAAATGGCTTGTAAAAATCTCGTACAATTTCCCATTAAATAGTCTATCTATTTCATAGATGCTTTTTAATCCAAAAATAAAAGAAATGACAATAGGATCTGTTCTCCAAAAAGTGTGACCTTCGTAAAAACCATATCTCCTGATGTATTGCGGTTCTATTTCTCCTGTATTTATGACAGTTAAATATGTCTTTAGTACTTCAAATTCTGATGGCGTTAAATGGCCATATTGTTTAGTTAGAAATTGTGATTCTTGGGGATTAAGCTCCCTCCATAGCTTTATATAAAAGCCTCCCTCAATATTATCATCAAAAATCGATTTTTGTCCACCTTTGGTGTCTTCTGCTTCAACAAATACTTTCTGGTTATTGTAGAAAAAATATTGAATATTCTCCCAGCGATGCTTGGCCATATTCCAACGGTTAAGTGACAGATCTGCATCCATCATGTTTAATACATGAAATAAGGGCTTAGCGAGTTGTGAGTGTGTGAGTCCTAATTTTCCTACAATGTAATTGTCAGCTTTAATCACTGAAATGATATCTTCGTCCTGTGCCATAAAACCAGCTTGTGATAAACCATTAGGTCGACCCAATTCTGTAATTTGCTCAACAGAGCGGCCAGTAATTGTCTTAACTTCATTTAACCTTTCTTCAGAATGCAGACCAGTCTGAGTCAATTGTGGGAAATCTGTTGTATCTACAACAAGTTGCTGGCAGATATCACGGTCATTACTGAGTGTTACCGGTATAATCGCGTATTTTTTTTCGTTGGTTACTGCAATGACAAACTCTCTGCCTTCACTATTTATAAAGGGGGAAGGTAAGTTCGGTTTATCATCATTAACTTTGGGATAAATTTCATAATCAATGGAATCGATCAATGTGAAATTGTTTTGTTGTGAACTTTGCAATGATGAGAAAATAGTGAAAATTAATACTATGGATATTTTGGTGATTTTCATGATTGATTTTCCTTTTCAAGATTACTATTGATCAATTAATTCCAAATTCTTCAGCCCGTATGGGGTGTCTGATCCCATTAATATTCTTTTGGCGCCAAAGAGTAGTATTGCTTTCATTAATTTTTGTATCGAAACTAATTTTGGTGATGAGATCTCAAAAAGAGTATTATCTGAGTTAATGCCGGTTTCAAGATAACGTTCCAGACCGAAAAGATGACCAATAATGAAAATAGTATTTGGATGTTCATTAATATATTTTGCCTATTGAGTAGCTTGTCTCTTGGTAAATAGATGCACAAATATTGGTAGATCATGTGAAGTAACTTAGTTTTCTATCTTAACATCAGGGCTTTACGAACTTTAACAAAATCTTCACTGCGCATTTGGTAGAAGTATATACCACTAGATAGACTCATTCCTGAATTATTTAATCAATCCCAGGATATAGAATGAGTACCTGCTTCAAAATCTTCGTCTGTTAATGTCCTGACTTCTTGGCCGAATACATTATATATTGTAATCTTTACCCTGCTGAGCCAGGGAACAATGAAAGAAATAGTTTTTGAAGAATGATCTCTCTTATTTCTGGAAAAGTGTACTCTTGGGCAGCTAATTCATTTATAAAAGCCAAAGAAAATAAACAAATAAGAAAAACAAAAAAACTCACCCTTAATTGGCAAGCTTGCATTTTAATACTTTGAATTGATTTTTTCATTGTAACCCTCAGGTAGCTAACGGATTGCCAATTAGTGGCCACAAATATTACCACAAATTGAACCGAACCACAATACAATTACGGCCAGCGGCATTGGTTGGTTAGTGGCCACTCATAATTTAGTTGGATTTTATCAAATTATTAAAATTAAAAGCAATTAAAATAACATTTGACTATTTAATATGAAATAAATTCAAATTCTAATATCAATTATACTGCATTACAAAATGATGCTGATTCAATGGACCATGCCCTAAACATTCATGATATAATTTTTCAAATCCATGAATTTTTAACGCTGTCATTATATCATCAATTGTATAGAGGCCATAATTTTTTACAAACGGATGAAAAATATTTTTAATTATTCTGGGAAAAGTAAGATCTAACCATATGAAATAGCCTCCACAACTGAGAATTCTTGCTATTTCTTTTATTGCATGTTCCCATTTAGGCATGTGATGAAATACATTCTGTGAAAGAACTAAATCAATAGTCGCATCTTCAAATGACAAATTCGTAGCATCTTCTACCTGAAAATAAAGATGAGCTGTTTTAGGATGTAATTTATTTGCTATTTGAATTTGATCAACGTCATAATCTGTACCACAAACATTAAAATTGTAAGTCTTGGCTAAATAATAAGAAACAAAACCGATTCCACACCCAAGTTCTAAAACAGTTTTAATTTTTGCTAAGTCAATTTGTTCTAGTGCTAATTCAAGTTTTTTAATGTTTCTCTCTGATTTTTTTCTGCGATTTACAAAACGTTTTTCAATGTGAGTCATTTTCATAGTTTATATTCCAACTCTCAGTTAGTGAAAGAAAAAACCACATTTAAACATAACGGTCACTAGCCATTGGAGTGAGCTACGCGAGTTGTGGTATAAAATATCTCTTAAACATAATAATAATGAGTTAAGTTATTTTTTAAATATACCCAATCCCCTGGTAAACTCAAATAATTTGATATTATTCTTGTTGTAAAATCAGGAAGTATTTCTTCCGGGTATTATTTTCTGTGTATAATTAACTCAACTAAAAGTAGGAGGACAAGATCAGATTCTATGTTAAAGAACGATACTATTATTGTGGCATCGAACTTCATAACAAAAATATAAGTCAGGTGGATTTTTTTTGTAATGTACTGCCCAATAGTCCCGATCCTATGAATACTATGATCTCTACTAGAGAAATTAAATTAAATCCTTTTGTAAATATAAATAATAGACCCAACAATGCCGGAATAAAACCAACAAGAAATCCATTTATTAACTTCTTGTCACCTGTTCCTTTCGTAACAACTCTTGCTCGCCACAGTATCAGCAAACAGGTAGATATAATATAACCAGCCATCAACATTACATTCTCTTGATACATCTTCGATATGGTTTCCCTTATCTGTGTAGTTACTTCGGGAGAGTCTTTCATTTTAGGACCAAGGTCAAAACCCATTTTAAGGCCAATAATAATGCCTGGAATCATATAAAGTACAAAACCGAGAATCAACGCTAGGAATCCATTCCATAACGCTCTTATCCATAATATTCTGTTTGAAAAGGTTGAATGACTCATTCAAATTATCCTTTCTTCATTTCTTCCACATATCGCGAATACTAAGCTAATGCATACATGAGGAACCTCTTTTTTAATCCAAGCCGATCATTTCGCTGATAAAGATTTTTCCTCCTAATTCCTATGATCAAAGCGAATATCACAATTATATTATTTAGATAATACTAGTTTGCATAGTGATTTTTGTTTACAAGCTTCCATAAACTCATAATAACCAGAATATTTATCCAAGGAGACATATCGATTACCCAAAACAAATTTACTTGTCCAGAGTGCGCCATTATCCTGAATCGATAATTCCATTGAATAAGAGCCAAACGCTGAAGTGATACTATCCGTATTTAATTTGTTCTTAACCTTATAATCCATGGGGAAGATAAACTGGATGCAGTCCATGTTTAAAAATGATGTAGAATTAAGTAATGGCATTTTTCGATCTTCAGGATTTTCACCTTTAAAATCAATTTTATGGTATAGACACGGTTCGATAATCAATCTATTCCCTGCCTTTTTCGCGAAATACTGAAGATTGGCTTCAAAGTTAATAAAAAGGTTGGAATCGTTATTATCCAGACTGTCAATTACCAGGGAATTGATTCTGACATCTCCTGATTTATGGGAGAGTTTATTTTTTATCCATTTTTTTCTCTCTTCTGATGCCATACTTTTTAATATACCTCTTGCATCGATTGCCTGATTTCCTGTTAATGTTACTTGCCCTTCAATATTCAACGAACGATCAGGCTGAATCCGGGCGGTCGCCTTGAACACTGATTTATTCATATCCGCAGTGCTTACAGGAGTGGTAATTAATGTACTTTGTTCTGGTTTGACTAGTAAGATATTAACCCCTTCAATATCTGCGTGCAAATCGTCTACAGGCGTTACTTTACTGGTACATTCCAAATACAGAGTATCATCTGGCATGAACACGACCGCAATCATATGATTAAAATTATTAGATGGGAAATCTCTGTCAACATATCCCTGATCACGGGTCAATACCAGTGCGGGATAACCCTCAATACCAGCCTGTTTTAACATGGCCAGCATATAAACCGACAAATCTTTGCAGTCTCCGTATTTGGCCTGGTGAATTTGATCAACATGATGAGGTCTCCAACCGTCTATGCCAAGATATATCTGAACATATCGTGTTTTCTCCTGCAAACTACCGTAAATTTTTCTTATCCGTTCTTTTTTATCTGATATTGATTTAAATGGTTCTCCGATATTGATATCGGGAGAAAAATTAATCTGATCCTTAATTAAATTATAATACCAGGTACCAAAATCCTGCCAGCTTTGCGCCTGGCCCTTGAACCCATCCAGAGTAAATTGAATGGGCATGCATTTCACTCCTATCTGAAAACGTGATTCAGGTGCGCTTTTGTATTCTCCAGAATACCCAGAAATATTTTGTATTTCCCATTTATAACGTTTATGACCATTATCATCTATTATTATACTTGGTTCGTTTATATATCCAATGTTTAGATATTTAATTGCGACAGGTTGTTCGAGAATTATTTCTAACTGAGCATAATCTAATGGTACATCCTCATGTGGATCCCAATTTGGCATGAAAAACAAAGATTTTAATACATAAATTTTTTCTTTTTTTACTATATATGGAACAACAGGATCGCTTAGAATATAAGATATGGTATTATGTTCATTGTACAAACTTGTGTATGAAACAGAACTTTTCTGAATATCCTTATCTTTTAATTCTTTACGAACCTTTCCGCTCATGTCATAAATGACTGCTTTCATATCAATTAATTCTACAAAATCTGTTTCACGTAGCATGTTATAACCAAGATAAACATCGGCTTTTCTGGCAATCAAAACTTCCTGATAATCTCTTACTATTACTTTTTTTTCATGCTTAACCGTAACCTGAGTTATACTTTGCAATATTCTTGATTCAGTATCGTTTTGGGTAAATAGATCGTTAAACCAAAATAGCCATAAAAGCGTGAGGAAAAGAAAATGTTTGATAGTTAAGTTTAAAAGATTTTGCATCAACAAAGTCCCTAAACTAATATTTATCTGAGTTCTGCTTTGTAATCGAGTAATAATTTACTACCCTCCGCGATTTTTTAAGCAGAGAATCCTATCCAACTGTATAAGTCAGAAGGGGGGACCAATCTTGTTCTGATATCTTCAGGATAAAAAAATTTCTCATATTAATTAATGCAAATAAGACTCTTTCGAAATTGTATTACATTGATTTCAAGAGAATAATTTCCTGATCAGCGTCAATAATCTTTGAATAATCATTTTTTACCAGGGAATAATCTTCAGGAGGTGCAATAAGTTCCTTTATTTCAAATTGTCTGGAATAGCCAATGATCAGGGGATTTTTTTGTACAGGTATAATAGTCCTTTGATATCTGAAATATTTATTTTCAATTATAACTTCTTTTGGCAATTCAGGTACAGTATAAATATTTGGAATAAGAAAGTAATTGGTTTCGATACTTTTTCTACGATATCCGAATTCAACGGGAAATACACGCGTTTCGGAGGCAAAAATATTTTTATTCTGACTGAAATACATACCTGGTCTCAGATATATTTCATTGTCGATTAACTCAGCATAATTTTCCAGATCAAAATTAAATTTAGTAGTAAAAGTATCCCTGGCAAAAGCTGTTAGAGTTGAATCGGATTCCTTAACCATAAAATTATTCAGGTGTGCTGTCAAATCTTTTTTGATCAGTTTTTCGATTTTTTTATGTTCATATAACTTTCTATTATAATCACTACTTGCATATCCAATAGCTAAAATTTCAGATGAACCCTGTAACCCACCTTCTGGTGATAATTCAATATTGGATTCGATAATGTCAATACTTCTTATCTCTTCATTGGGAATTTCCAGGAAAACGGAATTATCTTTTTCGACCAGCAGAGCATTTTGAACCAATGATGAGGGAGGGAGCTGACCATATGTAATCCAGGGATCTCTAGCATCAAATAAATAATAGTTGTTATCAATATTTACCAGCAAAATGACTTTATTATATTGACTGAGGAAGGGTATTTCCGGATTTACTAGCCCATGATCAGTGGTGCTTATCAACAAAGGTTTAACCTCAAATCCGGCAGCTTTTAGCATAACCATAAGCATCAGATTTTTTTCAGTATCCGTAACTTTTTTATCTTTCAGAATATCATCCTGATCTTTATCAGTATAAATACCACCGCCACTCATCGAGTCATAATTATCCCGAACATTTTCAAACAACACTCTGGCTTTATGGTCATTACTCATTCCTGATTTTATTAAGCTCTCGACAAGTTTTTTTACATTTGATCCCGGTTTTGCAAATTCATTATACTCATCCTGCAGTAGCAGATTACACAATGTCTGAAGGTCCTTTATGAATACCTGATAATACCCTGGGAAGGATACACTTTTAACCTGAAAGTTTATGTGAGCTTTATAATTGGAAAGTGACGAAATATAGGGCTCTTCTTTAATGGCAGGTAAATTTGTCGCTTTAAAATGATATCTTTCTTCCCATTTTCTGCTGTAGTTATTGTGATATTTTTGTGTTGAATATTCGATCAAATTATTTGGATCGTTTCCTTTTTTTACAAAGTAGGAAAAGAAAGGAGAGATCTGGACAATAATTTCAGACTCAACAACCGGAATTGAATCATGAAAATACCAGGGTTTCAGTTCAACAATAGTTGTTCCTTTTTGCTCATATTTTACTTCTAAAATAGCACCTATTTCCACGTTCGGAAAGGTGAATTTTTTTACCTTGTAGCGATCCTTTTCTTCTTCGTCAAAAATGTTATCCTTATCGACTTTTATTTTCCGGCCGTCGGGAAATATAATTTGAGCATCAATTTTGGTAATATTGTCTTTATCCCAGTAAGATATGGCAATATCAGCATATTGTTTACCTTTCTCTTTTAAAATTTTTGTTTGAAAATGTCTTGTGAAGATTACTTTTAATCCATTTTCAATTCTAAGATCAATTATTCCAACATCAAATATTCGGACCGCAGCTGCAGATGTATCCTCCGGGTAAACTTTCATAGTTAAAAATTCCGCACTCACATCTCCGTATTTTTTTTCATCATCGGCAAACACAAAAATAATAAAAAAACAAATAAACATTAAAGTCATCGTAAACAGATTCAGAGTATTAGATTTCATGATCATTCTCCCATACAATCTTTAAAAAGTAAAATACAAGTTTTCTTTCAAATTTCTTTAAAATTAATTAAATATAACTTTTTTGTTATATAATCTTTCATAGCTATAAAAACCGATTACTTTTGCATAATATTAAAATAATCGAACAAAAAGTAAATTTTTTCAAAAATTATTTAAAAGAATTTATCTTTGAAAAAAGCTTTGTCTGGCAAATCAACAATTCCATCAGAGGACATTTTTTTATTTAATGGAATAAAGAAAAGGGAAGAGTAATTCTGGATATTCAGGATTATCACACTGTATGGCTTATTAATGTAATATCTTCTAAATATATGAATACTCCTATCAGTTACCTTTTAATAACTGTCCAGAATTATCGAGCAGCACATTAATAGCAAGTAGGTTTTTATTCATGCAATGGGAATTTTATGTGTAAATAGCGAAAAAGTAAATTTTATATAAGAAAAATTGTCCGAATTCATTCAGTTTTCATTTAAAGGATATTCTTTGAATATTCTATATATCGATGATCTCCACAGATGAGTTTTGGAATATCTTTTAATCAGATGGTGGGTTTCAAATTCATTTGCCTGGAACTTGCGATGAATCTTGAAGAACTGAAAAAACTCAAACTGATATCCCAGCGTTTAAAGGTTAATGTGAGTCTATGGTTTTCATAACCAACAAATTTTATTAGAATTAACCACCTTTTTTTTCACTTTCATTCCCCAGCTTCCTCCTACTTAAAATATTTAACGGTACGACCAAATTTAATGATAAATTTAATCTTTTGGAGGAGCTTCTCTATTCGAAATTTCAACTAAGAATGAGATAATACCATACTTACTTGGCTAATATTTTTATTAATTTAAAGTCTGGTTCTAAATTTCTTAAGTTTTTGGTATCCCATTCCACAATTCTAAAATTGCCTTTATAATCCCAGTTTGCATAGGCTATACAGTTTTCTCTAAAAACGTCTGTTATATCTTGATAGTATTTTAGTCTTGTTTCTCTTGGTATGGTGGGCAGGCAGCCAAACTCATTACAGTAAAGTTGAAGGCCAACTTCTTTTGCTTTATCAATGGCATCCTGCACAATTTGCTGGAGTTTCTCTTTGTTATAAATATCCCTGGCTTTTTCTTCTTCCAGCCTGGCCATAAGTCTTTCGTTGGTCTTGTCCACATATTTCTCAAAAGCTGAATCCGGGATACATTGGCCTGGGTAGTTTATCGGACCATGGTAAAATTGAGCAGGTGACCAGTGAGCTTTATAATGGGTAACAAAATATGGATGATAGGTATGAAAACTCAATATAATATTTTTATCTCCTTCAGGAACTTTTAGATAGGGAAAGGTAAATGGTTTCTGCCATCTATTTGAACCAAATATAATAACCCTGTTCGGTTCTTTTTTTCTAATAATTTTCATAGCTCTGACAATAAGTTCATTCCATTGCTCATGATCCGGGGCAACTGGCTCATTCATTATTTCATATGCAACCATATTGTCTGGGTAATCCCGCAAATATTCCGAGAGATTTTCCCACAGTCTGATAAAGTTATTTTGAGCCGATGTATCAGTCCATAATGTCATTTTACCTTCGTAGTTTCTTGCATTGAAATGATGTGCACGTAGGATGTGTAAATCGATGACCGTTCTGAGATCAAATTCTGCACACCAGGCAAGACAGTCTTTAACATATTGAAGTGTTTCCTTAATCACAGTGCCATCTTCATTCCACAGTTCCTGCTCATCAATGGGTAACCTGATGTGATCGAAACCAAAACTTTTGATCAGCTTCATATCTTCTCGTGTGATAAATTTGTCTTTCGGCGACCATTCGGTGGTTTGAGATAGCCAGTGACTAAGGTTTACACCTTTACGTATTTCGAATCCTGCTGGATTTGGCAAGTAATTAGGTTTGACCAATTGAATTGCTTTCTCTTCTTTTTCATTACAGGATGAAAGCATAATGAAGATGATAAGTATGGAACATAGTCCAGCAATAATTTTACTTTCCATTACCTCATTCTCCCTTTTTATAGGTGATTATAAGAATAAGTGGTAGTCGCTAAAGTGAGGTGAACCTCAATTCGTGACAGTAGGCTAGGCATCCGTTTAATGCTGATATTAGAAACCGACGTATGAAAACTTTTAGAGTTAATATTTAAACAACAAAACTGATCTAATAAAAAATGCAGGGCCTTTCACAAAGAGATTGGCGCTCCAGATAACTGGATTAAGATGCAGTAGCATATGTCCTGACGCCCCGAGACAATGATCTCAAACTCAGTATTTGGACCCGTGATAAGACCCTGCAATATTAATATAAAAAGTATTTATACGGATGACAATCAAAAAGATCCTAACTAAAGAAAAAATGTTTCTAAAATGTTATTAGAATGCGAATAAGATAAGATTAGATTTTAAATTTACCTCACCAGAGGACTTCCCGATTCAGGTACATATCAAAACAAAATTTATTAATGAATCATTATAAATAAAATATGACAAATATATTTATATGTGGTAACTACAAAACCAACCAAATTCCATTGGTCTGAAATCACTTGTTTGAAGGTGGAAAAGCATAGAACTTTAATTTATCAAATAGCTTGATTAATGCTCCAAACTTCCATAAATAGCATAGCCTATTGCATCAAATGCATTTTGATGGTCAGACTATTCTTTATTCAAATTCTAGCATGGCTTTTAATAATTCTTTTTCTATAGGTTTTTCTCCCATCCAATGGCCACTACTTTCAGCCATAATTAATTTCGATTTGGGGAGTTTGGTATGTAATTTATAAGCCGTAATTGGCGGACAAATCATATCATATCTTCCATTGACCACTATAATTGGAATGTCATTAAGATTTGTTAAATTATTCATCAGTTGTTCTTCTTCCAGAAAACAGTTATTTGCCATATAATAATTTTCAAGAAGACCAAATGCCAAAGGGTTAAAATCATTTAAGGTCTGTTCTAATTCATTATCAGAAATCTCTAAACCACTCAGTTTAATTTCATATTCTGCCCAAATTCGACTATATTTAAATTGTTTTATCGAATCAGAGTTTTGAATCAATTCGAATAAATAATATGGTATTGTTTATCCCTTTGGATATTGAAGAGAATCGATGAATTTATCATAAACCTCGGGAAAAAACTTACTAACTCCGCCATGATAGAAATGATCAATTTCACTTTTTGTCGCAGTAAATATTCCCCTTAAAATCATTCCATTAACATTTTGAGGATACATTTCACCATATGCCAAAGCCAAAGTTGAACCCCAAGACCCACCAAATAGAATTATTTTTCCTGAATTTAAATGTGTTCGTAAACGATCAATATCCGCTACCAGATGTTGCGTTGTATTCTCTCTAATTTCTGCATAAGGTCTTGATTTTCCAGCTCCTCGTTGATCATGTAAGATAATCAGAAATTTATCAGGATTGAAAAAACGTCTCATATAAGGAGAACAGTTTCCTCCAGGTCCACCATGTAGAACAAAAACAGGTTTGCCGCTTGGGTTTCCGCATAATTCATAAAATATTTCATGTATTTCAGACACTTTCAAATAGCCAGTTTGGTAGGGTTCAATCTCTGGCCATAATTTAATTTCATCATTATTGGATGAACAATTAAATACAAAAAAAATTGAAAAAACAATAATAGTCACTTTTCTCATATTTTTGACTCCTTCTTTTATAAACGTCTAACGATTTCTATTTTTCCTCACAAGTTTAATAATCTTTTAATGACTTCAAAATGTTTAAGCGTTGTGCCCTTGGGTACGGCATCTCCACTGCCGAGCATAAAACAAGAGAGATCGGGAATTTGGTTTAACAAATCGGAGACTTTCTCCTCGAATTTTTTCAGATCAATCTGAACAAATGTGTTGCATTCAATGCCCCCTGCCAGGATTTTCTTTCTCTTGGAAAAAACAGGAATCGCCTGCATAATATCAAGATCCCCGGTAGGCGGCGGCGAAACATCAATGATGCCGTCAAACCGGGCATTTACAATTTTTTCCAATAGCAATTGAATCCGACCACACATATGTATAAGCAGTTTCTTTCCATATTGATGGACAATATCCGCATAGGTATTGAGTAAAGGTAATTCATAATTCTCAAACCAATCCATTGAACTATTTGTAATATTTGTATTTTCATAACAGATAAATACTTCTGCAGGACCTTGCACAGAAACCTCAAGTAACTTATTAAAATGCGCTGCCAGATCGCTCAGTGTTTCTTCAATTTCGCTTTGATTTTCATAGAATAAATATACAAAATTTTTAACACCGATTTTCTTTGTCAACAACTGCCGGAAGGATGTATCCTCTACACTGCAGCTGACCATAAGAGTGTCAAATTTTTTTATAATAGCGTTGATATTATCATAATCCGGCTTAATCATTGTATGATGCAATAGATATCGATATATTTTCAAATCTTCAATCTGCTTGATCAGGTGCTCAGTAGGGAAAGGAATATAGGGAGATTGTTCGGTGAAGGTCTGTACCTCCCTCAAATCTCCCAGAGGTGTTTTGTAGATATCGATGATTTGGGCAGCTTTGTCTTCCTGGTGAATGTGCTGTACGGTTTCATCAAACCTTGTTTTATAACAACAGACACCACGTAACATATCTGTGCCACAATATGCCTGTAATTCATAAATGTCCATTGTGTCATAGGGCGTTTCGAGACCTGAGCGAAAATAGGGATCGATACATGGCACAAAGGCCAGTCGGTCAGTGGAATCATGCTTCAATACGGCCTGTACACGTTCTTTTCCGGTCATAATTTGTTGTGAATTTTATGTATGTTTGTAAGTTACTTCCTATGCCAATCCCCGTTGCTGCGGCGTGTAACTATAATCATGAATAAGCTGATATAATTTTTTTCATTTAATAAGGACATTTTCCTTTTTTATTCCTTTCTCCGGGCCTCTGATTCGATATCCCTTCCCGTTTTTGAGCACAATGGGAAAGGAATTTTTATTTTCCGGATTCCCGGAACCGCGGAAATTTTCAATTTCAATGGACTCAAAATATTCAATATCAATACCATGGGTAATAAATAAATGTGGGATAGGATCCCATTCCAGACTAAAATCATCAATTTGCAGGTTTTTTACATATTGAGCATAAAATGCGGGTATATCATATGTAAAAAGCTAATAACGCGTGTCCAGAACCGGACGAAGATCAATATTACCACCTGCTACTTCATTCAAGGGACTGTCGGTGAAATGGAAAGTAAGGTTTTGAAATGAGATGTCTTCGATTACGCTCTCTTCGGTTCCATAGACTAAAATTCCATTTTGCCCATGGCAGTGGATGTTCGAGAATTTTAGATTCTGAATCTTCCCCAGTTTAACGTTCTCCTTACTCCGGATCGTGGAGATGTGAATAGGTTCACCCTGGCCCCACCAGTCACCGGTGTGGAGCCGGGTATCGATGACCAGGTTGGAGAAGTTCATGTTCTCGATAGAGCCCTCGTCTCGGACAAAAATACCCACACCCCGGTTGGAATGGGTGATGGTGATATTACTGAAATTGTAATTCCGCATGCTATTCTGATCAAGACCGCCGATTCGGAAACCACTGGATCGAGAACTCAGGGTACAATTGGTAACGTTGATGTTTTCCGAAACGTGGCGGATAAAATGATAGCCGGGCAGTTCAAAATGGTGGTCAATGAACCAGCCAACGGATCCACTTTTTCACCCATATGGTTCTTTCAAGAATATGGTAATACTGATGGATGTGAAATAGCTCCCGAGTTGTTGAATATTCATTATGTCCTTCACCGGATTCGATAAAAAGTTCAAATTCATTAGCTGATAGATCATCTTTTAAGGCTTACTAACTCCAGCAATTGAGTCGCGGCGGCTTGTGCCGTGGAATCTCGCACAACGGCAATCTGCCATCGGCTCCAATTGCTTGTTGAACGCTTATTCGTTAGACCGCTAGAGGCACTCGGGCTACCGCGCGCAAGAAGTTGCCAAGAAGAACTGCGCTCAGATCGGCCATAGCAGAGTCCTTGGCCTCACAAGCACTGACTATGGTAGCTTTCGACAAACCGGCGGACGCAAGCTCATCCTCGTACTCATCTGCCCAGCGCCGCACTTCCCCAGCCGATATCTCCAGATGGAAGAGCACTCCCACGACTGATCCGGCTCTGAACATTTGATAGCGGCAAACATCACCCTCGACAAGAAGCCGGCTGCGCTCAGGCAGTCCAAATACGTCGCCGTGCCACTGGAAAACTGAAAACTGGCTCGGGAACCCCCTGAG
>SMTZ1_10002778_pt1 | contig 25014 bp, 26 predicted proteins | sample DeeMarSWOR136_30_FD_25667 | JGI IMG/M metagenome (IMG submission 25667) | reverse complement strand
TACCTAGGTGCGCAGCACCAAAGATGTTAAAATTCTCTGATATTCAATGAGTTGCCACATCAATTATCAGGAGTTTGCATGCGTCCGGCGTTGATCCTTGCGATTCTCGAGCGTGAATACCAGAGCACCCGCGAAGGTCATCACACGCCGGTCATGCTGTGGGGCCCTCCGGGCATCGGCAAGTCGCAGATGGTTGCCCAGATCGCAGCCCGCCACGATGTCAGAATGATCGACATCCGACTCTCACAAATGGAACCGACCGACCTGCGCGGAATTCCCTTCCGGGTGGGCGACATGGTCGAATGGGCGGTGCCCGCCATTCTGCCGAACGAGACCCGCCACGGCCCCGACGGAATCCTGTTCCTCGATGAAATCACGTCGGCCGCACCGACCATCTCGGCCGCCGCCTACCAGTTGATCCTGGATCGACGGCTTGGCGAGTACCGCATTCCTGATGGCTGGGCAATATTCGCCGCCGGCAATCGTCAGGGCGATCGTGGCGTCACCTACAGCATGCCCTCTCCGCTCGCCAATCGCTTCTCGCATTTCGAGGTGGAAACCCATCTCGATGACTGGGTGGCATGGGCGTATGCCAACGGTATCGATGAGCGCATTATCGGATTCCTGCGATTTCGCCCGGATCTGCTGTTTAGTTTCGATCCCGCCCAGAACCCGCGCGAGTTTCCGTCGCCGCGCACATGGGAATTCGCCCACCGTGCCCTGCAGAAATTTCAGGACCAGGGCGAGATGTTGCTCGGTACCCTGCAAGCGTGCGTCGGCAAGGCAGCCGGGGTCGAGCTCAAGGCCTTTGTCGACAACCTCGACAACCTGCCTGACATCGATGCCATTCTGCGTGGTGAGCCGGTGGCGGTACCGAAGGAGACTGACCTGCAGTATGCAGTCGCCACGGCCCTGGTCGGGCGCGCCATCCGCGCCAGAGGCGGCGCTGACGAGACCAAGGTTTATGGTCACATCCTCGATTACGCCGGCAAGTTCCCGCAGCGAGAGATGGGCGTGATGCTTGTCTCCGACATGCAACGGGCCGTCGGCGAGAAGCTGTTCGCGTTGCCGCAGTTCGCGCAATGGGCGAAGCACGTCGCCGATATCATGATCTTCGACATGTGGAAGAAGCCCGCGCGCCGCGCCTGAAAGAACATCGGTCGCCATGGCAACCACCGAAGACATCGAGCGCAAGCTGAGCGCAGCCTGCACCTGGCTCATCATCGACAAACCGTTCCTCGGCGCGCTCGTATTGCGGCTTCCGCTCATCGCCGCTGATCCGAAGTGGTGCCCCACCACCGCCACCGACGTTCGGGCCCTGTATTACAACCCGGAATACGTTGAGGCGCTCGATCTCGAGCAAACCAAGTTCGCGCTAGCCCATGAAGCCCTGCACTGCGCGCTCTCGCACTTTCACCGCCGTGGTCACCGCGACAAGCGCCGCTGGGACATCGCCTGCGACTATGCCATCAATCCACTGCTGGTCGCCGATGGCCTCAGGCCCCCACCAAACGTCCTGCTGCTCGATGGCTTCGAGGGCATGACCGCAGAGGAGATCTATCCCTATATCCGGGACAATTCCGACGAGGAACCGCACGACCAGCACGCTTACGATGGCGACAGCTCGCAGTCTCCTTCCGACAAGCCGAAGGGCGGTGGTGGTCAGGGCCCGAGCGATCCGGACAGGTCCGATGGTCAGCAGGACTCCGATAGCGGTGGCGCGCCCCAGCCTCCGCCGCTCTCGCCACAGGAGCGTGATTCTCTTTCCGTGCAATGGCAGCAGCGTCTCGCCGGCGCTGCCCAGCAGGCGCTGCAAGCGGGAAAGCTAAAGGGCTCGATGGCGCGTCTCGTCGATCACCTCCTGCAGCCGCAGTTGCCATGGCGGATGCTACTCGCCCATTACATGACCATAACGGCAAAGGACGATTACAGCTTCCAGCGCCCTTCACGGCGCGAGGGTGAGCACATCCTCCCGAGCCTGAAAAGCGCGCACGTTGAGCTCGTCGTGATGCTCGATACCAGCGGATCGATCAAGGATGAGGAGTTGCAGGAGTTCCTGAGCGAGGTAAATGCCATCAAGGGCCAGATGGGGGCACGCATTACACTGCATGCGTGCGACGAGTCCCTCGCCCCGGATGGTCCTTGGATCTACGAGCCGTGGGAGGAAGTGACGCTGCCGGAGAATGTGCATGGCGGGGGCGGCACGCGCTTTACCCCCGCATTCGAGTGGATCGAGACACTCGACCGGCGACCAGACCTCACGGTGTATTTCACCGACGCCGAAGGCGAGTTCCCTCAACAGGAACCTGCCTATCCCGTGCTTTGGCTCGTGAAAGGAAAGACCAAAGTCCCCTGGGGACAGCGGATTCAGCTAAACTAGCTACCCCCGCGAGTCGCGCGTCTCGCTGATTTCCGCACGATCGCCATGCAACTCTCCAGCGAAGATCTGCTCCGGATCAATGTGCTGCTCGCGCACAATTGCGAGGCGATCCGCATCGACGAGCAGGCGATGATTGTCTACGGTCTTGCGGGTGACAATGAGGCCGCCATCGCGCTCAATCCCAACTGCCGTGCCGAACAGTACCTGCGGCGCGTACGTGAACTCCTCTCCAACCACGCACTCGGTTCGCCAGGCGGATATCCGGTCTTCCTGCAACGCTGGACACGCATGGGCCAGCAGCGCGGAACACAGTTAGACCGGCTGCTGCTGCTCGGCGAACCAGAGGCGGTCGTGGCCGTCGCCGGTGCGCCCGATCTGACCGACGAGCTGGCACGGCGGGCCTGGTGGTGCCAGCCGACCATGGAAAATGCCCGGCGCATGCTGGAGCGGAAATCAGTGGTGCAAGGCGCCATGGGCCGCATCCTCGCAGACTTTCTAGTCGAACATCTGGCGTTCGAAACCGATCATCTCGCCGTGGTGATGACAATCAAGCTCATCCTGCAACCGGGGCTCATTGAGACAGCAGTGCGCGAGCGCATCTGGGCACGCGGCACGCATCGCAATGCCTATCGACTCGGATTCGTGGAGGCTATACCGGATAGCCTGCCGCAGCCCCGGTCGTCGCGTACAGATCTCGAGCGCTATGCAGATCGTCTTGCGCGTCTGGCGGCGGGCGGCAGCGCGCCGGCCGGCCTGCTTCACCGGCTCCTCGACCACAGGGGCCAAACCTACCTTGCGGCAATTGAGGAATTGCTCACCCACCCGCTCGACAAGTTCACGTCAGCGCACCTGCTAAGCGTGATCGGTGACTACTTTGGGGCCGCGCGGATTGGCGAGACGGAAACCGACATTGCCGACGTGACTGCTCGTGCCCGCAGCGACTATGCCACGGCAGCCGGCGCGATTGCGGCGCTACGCGAGACGTTGCCGGAGATTGAGGAAGAAATCGTCGCGATGCTTGCGCTTGGTCATACCGGCGAGCCGCTCGCGACACCGATTATTGCCAAGACCACTGCCAGCGGCACATTGTTGCGGCGCAAACTCGAACCGGTGCTGCACCCGCTGCTCGGTCATATCCAGACCTTGCGCCGGTCGCGCAGCTAGCGCCGCTCAATCGGCATCGTCGGAAGGCGTCTTGTCGCTGCGACCGATCTTTCCGATCGGCACGACTACACCACCCTTGGGGGCCTCGTCCGAATAGTGGGGGCGGAGCTTGTTCGTATTACCAGCCGCCTCGGCGAGTTCGCGCTCGCGCGCAGAAATGAGCTTCAGGCACTGGCGGATGTCCTCGATAGTAGCGTCGGAAAGCGGGTGCGTCAGCCCGGGGGCCGTGGTGGTGTCCTTGATCACGTTGGTCAAGGTGGTCTTCATCGCCCGCAGGATACGGGCCTCCACGCTGGAGTCTTTGGTGTTGCTCATGAGTTACTCGCTGCCACTGTCGGTGGGCGCGAGACTACTCCGGAACCAGGTGCTGGGCAATCGCTGCCAAAATCAAGAGCGTGCATACTCTCGCATCATCTTCAGAACGCGGCGCACATAGCTCTGTGTCTCACGGTAGGGTGGAATCCCGCGATGATTGCGCACCGCGTTTTCACCGGCGTTGTACGCTGCCAGCACCAGATATTGCTTGTGATCGAACAGTCCCAGCAAGTACTTGAGGTGCCGCACGCCCGCCTCAATATTCTGTTCCGGATCGTAGATGTCGTGTACACCATGACGGCGAGCCGTTTCGGGAAGGACCTGCATCAGGCCGAGTGCGCCCTTGGAAGAGCGCGCGTATGGATTGAAGGACGACTCAACGTGCATGACTGCCTTTACGAGCGCGAACTCAACGCCGTGCGCCGTGGCAATGCGGCGAATCAGGCCATCATAGGCATCCGGGTCGGTGCGAAAGAACTGTCCACTCTTGCTTGCCGCCAGCTGGCCGACTCCGCGCGTATCCACGCCCGTGCGGACCAGGCGATATTGGCGATTGTTGAGTTGATAGTCCGTCACGATGCGCGATCCATCCGGAAGCTCGTACACATACATCGACTTGGCGCGGGGCGTGGCTGCCTGCGCAGGGGCTATAGCGAGCGCCGCTACCAGGCAGGCGGAAAGCCCGAATAGGGCGACAGTGACGCGGCTGACGGACATGCTTGCGCTCCTTGAGCGGATGCCTGAAATTCCGTCACGCAAGGAAGCACATGCCGTGCCATCGCACAGTCAGACTGAACTAGCAATCGCAAGCTATTGAAATTAGGGGTCATCCCGGTCCATTGGGGAGCCACACTATCCGTTTTGGGTCTCAACCGCGTCCGTACTACGGCATGGCCGCCGCATCCAGAAATACATCCACTCCGCCTAGCGGGCGTATGCGGCTCGCCGGGAGTGCCTCGCCGCCCTGCCAGGCCATCACAGCGGCCCTCTTGTTTGCCCCGGTTACCAGGAAGAACACCTGGCGTGTGCGCGCGAGCCGCGCAGCCGAGAGGGAGACGCGCTCCGCGGGGGGCTTCGGTGCGTCATGAACAGCGAGCGTGTCTGGCGCGCCCACATCGTCGCCCAGGGCACGACGTGGAAAAAGGCTCGCAGTGTGACCGTCCTCGCCGAGCCCAAGCAACACCAGATCGAAGTCACCCAGCTGCCGTAGCGTCGCGCCATAGCGAAGCGCGCCCTGTTCCGCGCCGAGTTCGGCCGGAATCGCGAGCACGTTCTCCGGCGCCATCGTGACACGGGCAAGCCATGCTTCCCATGCCATCGTGTCGTTTCGCCCGGGGTCATTCGCGGGCAAGCAGCGTTCATCGCCAAAATAGATGCGCCACTTGCTCCACACGGCCGATTGCGCGGCAAGTTGCGCATACACACTGCGCGGGGTCTCGCCACCTGCCAACACAATATGAAACTGCCCCCGCGAGCGGATGGCGGCGTGCGCAGCGTCCAGAATCTCCCTGCTTACCTCTCCGGCCAGCGCCTGGCCATCGGGCAGCACATGCCAACGCACGATCTGATCCGTCATGCCGGCAATCAGATCTCGTTGCGCCAGTACTGGTCGTCGCGTTCGAACAGCCGCGCCGCCTCGCGCGGCCCCCAGCTGCCCGCCGGATAGGTCGCAATATAGTCGCGGCTGCGCGACCAGTGACGCAGAATCGGATCGACCACGCGCCAGGCCCATTCCACCTCATCGAAGCGCAGGAACAGGCTGCGGTCGCCCTCGATCACGTCGAGCAGCAGCGTCTTGTAGGCCTCCATGGTCGTGGATGGCGCCTGCCGATAAGAGGCATTGAGTCGCACGATGCGGGTGTTCATGCCCAGACCCGGCTCCTTGGCATGCAGATCGATATGCATGCATTCCATCGGCTGCATGGAGAGCAGAATCCAGTTCGGATCAATGTGAGCCGCACCGGCTTCGTGGAACAGCAGCTGCGGTGGATGGCGAAAGCGAATCGCGATCAGGGCGTAGCTCTCGGCCAGGCGTTTTCCGGTGCGCAGGAAGAATGGCACGCTGCGCCAGCGCCAGTTGTCGATATAGAATTTTGCGGCGACGAAGGTCTCCGTCGTCGACCGTGCAGCTACGCCGGGTTCCGCAAGATAGGCCGCAAGCGCCTTTCCCCCTACTTGCCCGGACGCGTACTGGGCGCGGTAGGCATGGCTGTCCACCGCATCCGGAGGGATCGGCCGGATCGAGCGCAGCACCTTTACCTTTTCGTCGCGCAGCGCATCTGCATCGAGGATTGCCGGCGGCTCCATGGCCACAAATGTCAGCAGCTGCATCAGGTGGTTCTGCAGCATGTCGCGCAACGCGCCGGCGCCGTCGTAGTAGCCCGCCCGGCTACCAACGCCCTCTGGCTCGGCGAGCGTGATCTGGACATGATCGATGTAGTTGCGGTTCCAGATCGGTTCGATCAGCGTATTGGCGAAGCGGAACACCAGAAGGTTCTGAACGGTCTCCTTGCCGAGGTAGTGGTCAATGCGAAAAATCTGGTCCTCATCGAAGTGCCTGTGCAGACCGGCATTCAGGGCCCGCGCACTTTCGATGTCCTGGCCGAACGGCTTCTCCACGACGATACGATGACGCCCGTGCGCGCGGCTAATGCCGATGCGGCTCAGCTGCTCGATCACCTCAGGGAACTCTGCTGGCGCGATAGCGAGATAGAACACGATGTTCTCGCACACACCGGGGCGCGGCTTGCTGAGCTCGTCCATGAGGCGCCGGTAGGCCTCGGGCTCGCGCAGGTCGCCTTGCACGAAATCAAAGCGATCGGCGAAGCGCGCAAAAATTTCGTCGCGAAAATCGGCCGCGAGCTGCTCTCGCAGCACCGCGCCGAGATGCTCGCGCCAGGCCTGCGCCTGCCAGTCACGACGCGCAAATGCGATGAAGCGCAAGTCGGCGTGCAACTGGTCCGCCGCCTCGAGCTGATAGAGCGCCGGTAGAAGCTTGCGCCTCGCAAGATTGCCGGTGGCGCCAAATATCACGAAGTAGCACGGTCCGATGTCGGCCATGGCATCAGTCCTTATCGGGCGTCACGGCGTGGCCGCCGAAACCCCTGCGCATCATGGCGAGCAACTTGTCCGCGTAGTCTGCACGCCCCTGGCTCGCGAAGCGCATCATGAGGGCAAGGCTCATGACCGGCGCAGGAACGCCCTGCTGCACCGCCTCGAGTGCGGTCCAGCGCCCCTCTCCCGAGTCCGCCACCAACGGTGCAATATCCGTGAGCTCCTGATCACGTGCAAGGAAATCAGCGGTAAGATCGAGCAGCCAGCTGCGCACCACGCTACCGTGACGCCACATCTCCGCAATCGCAGCGAGATCGAGCCTGAAGTCGGCGCGCGCCTTCATGAGCGCAAATCCCTCGGCATACGCCTGCATCATCCCGTACTCAATGCCGTTGTGGATCATTTTGACGAAATGCCCGCTGCCGCCAGGTCCGCAGTGCAGCCAACCGCGATCGGGAGCGGGTGCGAGCGCCTCAATGACCGGTCGCAGGAGCGCGATTGACTTCACCTCGCCACCGAGCATGAGCGCATAACCGTTCTCAAGGCCCCACACCCCGCCCGAGACGCCGGCGTCCACGAACTGCACCCCGCGTTCGGCAAGCAGTCCGGCACGACGCACGGAGTCTTTGTAGTAGGAATTGGCGCCGTCGACCACGAGATCGCCAGCGGCTAGCAACGGCATGATCTGCGTCAGATGCTGCTCGGTAACCTCGCCGGCCGGTAACATCAGCCAAATCACACGCGGCGCCGGCAGCTTGGCCACAAGTTCGGTGATATTCGCGACACCCACGAGCCCGGTTTCGCGCGCGAGCGCCTCCGTGACGGTGGCGTTTCGGTTCCACGCAAACAAACTGATTCCGCCGCGGCGCAAGCGCCTTGCCATGTTGGCGCCCATTCGGCCCAACCCAACCAGTCCAAGCTCCATTGCCAATGTCCTCCCGTGCAGGCGAAACAGGTAAGCAAGTTATCACGCCCGTCCCGCCGAATTAACCGCACCGCGCGCGCGGCTGCTATGCGGCAGCAACGCGCCGGTCGGCCGGGGCAACCCTGCCGGCCGCCCTGTGCTAGCCTTTATAACCGGGAAAACGGAGTTCCATTCCAGTTCCAAAGGACTGACCGTGCAACCTCTGGCAAGACAAGTTGAACTTGGGCGACGCTGGCTCAAATGCGGGTCGCGGCTGTTCGGCCGCAATCCCTGGCTGCTTGGTGGCATGGGCGTCTGCGCCGCTGTGCTCCTCACACTGCTTTCGCTCATACCGCTCGTTGGGGCACTGGTGATTGCCCTGATCGCGCCCATCCTGTTGGCGAGCAGCTACTTGGCAATCGACAGGGTGGCGCAGATGAAGTTTGTCCTGCCCGCCGATCTGCGTCGGGATGCCATCCGGCAATCACCGCGCGGACTGATACTGGTGTTTCGCGACGAAGATCACGTCGTGCCGACCCTGGTCGCCGGTATCTTCAGCCTGGCCGTCGTTCTGATGACGCATTTGCTGATTCGCGTCATTGCCGGCAGCGCCTGGGTAGCGCGCTGGTCCACGCTGGACATTGGCCCAATGCTGTTGGTGCTGCTGGCGGGCCTCCTTGTGCTCGTGGTCTACTTCCTGCTTGCGGCGTCGCTCCTCTACGCGCTACCACTCGCATTCCTGCAGGACGAGGCGCTGGTCCCAGCCATTGGCCGCAGCTTCAGGGCGAGCCTTCAGTACGCACTGGCACTTCTCATCGTGCTGGCGCCACTGCTCCTGCCGAGCCTGCTCGCCGGGCTTGCCTCGTATATCTCGGTCTGGCTCGCACCGTTCGTGTGGCTGCTGGTCGTGACCGTCGTCCTACCGCTCGTCGCAACCAGCGTCTACTGCAGTTACCGCACGCTGTTCTCTACCAAAGAGAATTCGGCGGTCGCCTGAGCCGAGGTGCGGCGTTTCAGCCCACCCATACGCGCGCATTGCGAAACATGCGCATCCACGGGCTGTCCTCGCCCCACTCCGCCGGGCGCCACGAAAGCGCTACGCTGCGGAAAACACGCTCGGGGTGGGGCATCATGATGGTAAAACGCCCATCGGCCGTGGTGAGGCCGGTGATGCCATGCGGCGACCCGTTGGGGTTATAAGGATAGAAATCGGTCAGGCCGCCACGATTGTCGACGAAACAGAGCGCCACCTGCTTGTCGAGGATCACCTGCTCGACGTCAGTGGACTCGCGGAACTCGGCCCGCCCCTCGCCATGAGCCACTGCGACCGGCAGCATCGAACCCTCCATGCCTCGGAACAAGATCGAACGGTTCTGTGGAATTTGCACCATTGCCGTGCGGGCCTCGAACTGCTCCGAGTGGTTGCGCACGAAGTGCGGCCAGCGCTGCGCACCAGGGATTATCTCGTGCAAGTTGGACATCATTTGGCAGCCGTTGCAGACACCGAGCGCGAAGGTGTCAGTCCGGCGGAAAAAGGCGGTGAACTCGTCGCGCGCGCGGCTGTTGAAGAGAATCGATTTCGCCCATCCCTCGCCGGCCCCTAGCACATCGCCAAAGGAGAAACCGCCGCAGGCGGCGAGCCCCTTGAAATCCCTGAGCGAGACGCGCCCGTCGATGACATCGCTCATGGTGACGTCGATGGCGCCGAAACCGGCGCGATCGAAAGCCGCCGCCATTTCAAGCTGTCCGTTCACGCCCTGCTCGCGAAGGATGGCGATACGCGGGCGTACGCCGCGCGCGATAAATGGTGCGCTCACGTCCTCCGCCGGATCGAAGCCGAGGCGTGCCGAGAGGCCCGGGTTCGTCGCATCGAGGATCGCGTCGTACTCCTGCTGTGCCGTCTGTGGATTATCGCGCAATCGCTGGATGTGATAGCTGGTCTCTGACCAGGCGCGCTGGAGGTTCACGCGCGAGTCGTAGAAGAGCTCCTTGCCATCGTGCCGAATGCTGATGAGATCGTCGTCAGTCGTGTAACCGATCACATGCGCATGGCGGATGAGACCGGCCTTCTTGAGCGCACCGAGAATTCCTGCGCGGCGATTGCGCGGTACCTGTAATACCGCACCAAGCTCCTCCGCGAACAGTGCCGCCACGGGATCCTTGCCGAGCGTGGTGAGATCAAGCGTCACACCAGTTTTGCCAGCGAAGGCCATTTCGCACACTGTCGCGAGCAACCCACCGTCTGAGCGATCATGATACGCGAGCGCGAGTCCCAGCTCGTTAAGCGCCTGCACCACGTGGAAGAACAAGCGCAGCGCGCGCGGATCGTCTACGTCCGGCGCCTCATTACCGAGCTGTCCGTGAACTTGGGCCAGCGCCGAGCCGCCAAGCCGGTTCGCGCCACGCGCGAGGTCGACGAGAACAAGATCGGTTTCGCCAACCCCGGTTTGCAGCATCGGCGTAAGTGTCTTGCGAACGTCCATGACTGGCGCGAATGCCGAAACGATGAGTGAAAGGGGGGCCGTCACGGCGCGCTCGCCGCCCTGTTCGTCGCGCCAGACCGTCTTCATGGACATCGAGTCCTTGCCGACCGGAATCGAGATACCGAGCGCCGGGCACAGCTCCAGCGCAACTGCCCGCACGGTATCAAATAGCACCGCGTCCTCGCCGGGGTGTCCGGCCGGCGCCATCCAGTTGGCCGAGAGCTTTACATCGGGCAACGCCCGAATGCGAGCAGCGGCAAGATTGGTGAGTGCCTCACCAATCGCCATGCGCCCGCTGGCCGGCCCCTCGATGAGCGCGATTGGCGTGCGTTCACCAATCGCCATTGCCTCGCCGGTATTGGCCTCATAACCGCTCGCGGTCACGGCGACATCGGCCACCGGAACCTGCCAGGGCCCGACCATCTGGTCCCGGCATACAAGCCCGGTAACGCTGCGATCGCCGATAGTAATGAGAAACGATTTATTTGCCACGGTCGGAAGCTGGAGCACGCGATAGATCGCTTCGCGCAGATCAAGTCCGCGGGTCGTGAACCGCTCGAGCCGGTGCTTCGCGCGCTTCACATCACGCAACATCTTGGGCGGCTTGCCAAATAATATGGCGAGATCGAGGTCAATCGGCCGCGTCCCGCCGGCCTTCGGGCCCGCGGAAAAGTAACGGTCCTCTACCACCAGGCGTGGCGCGGCTGTGGCCTCGCCGATCACGGCGTAGGGACAGCGCTCGCGTGAGCACAGCGCCTCGAAGGCCGGGAGCCTGGAACGCTCAATGGCAAGCACGTAGCGCTCTTGGGCCTCGTTGCACCAGATCTCCATCGGCGACATGCCGGACTGGTCATTCGGCACTGTGCGCAACTCGAAATGCCCGCCACGATCACTGCCATGCACGATCTCGGGCACGGCATTGGAAAGCCCTCCAGCACCAACGTCATGGATGGACAGGATCGGGTTGTCAGCGCCCAATGCCCAGCAGCCATCGATCACCTCCTGGCAACGACGCTGCATCTCGGCATTGGCGCGCTGCACAGAGGCGAAATCTAGATCTTCGTGACTGCTGCCGCTCGCCACGCTGGACGCCGCACCGCCCCCAAGGCCAATCAGCATGGCCGGACCCCCGATCACGACCACGGCTGAACCGGGCGGAATGTCGTCTTTCTTCACATGCGGAGCACGAATATTACCCATGCCACCAGCCAACATGATCGGCTTGTGGTAGCCGCGCACCTCGCCACCAACCTCGAGCTCGAAGGTCCGGAAATAGCCGCCCAGATTCGGCCGGCCGAACTCATTATTAAAGGAAGCGCCGCCAAGCGGCCCCTCGATCATGATGTCGAGCGCGCTGGCGATCCGTCCGGGCTTTCCGTGGTCACGCTCCCAGGCGCGCTCCGCGCCCGGAATGCGCAGGTCGGACACCGAAAAGCCGGTGATGCCGGCCTTTGGCTTCGCGCCGCGACCGGTCGCGCCCTCATCACGAATCTCGCCGCCAGCCCCAGTCGCCGCACCAGGGTGCGGCGAAATTGCGGTGGGATGGTTGTGGGTTTCGACCTTCATGAGGATATGGGTGTCCTCCTCGCGGCCGCGGTACTCGTGCGAATGGGGGTCGGGAAAGAAGCGTCTGACCTTCGCGCCCTCTATTACCGCCGCGTTGTCCGCGTAGGCGCTCAAGGTCCCCTTCGGATTCATGGCGTGCGTATGGCGGATCATGCCAAACAGCGATTCCTTCTGGCGCTTGCCGCCAATGATCCAGTCGGCGTTGAAAATCTTGTGCCGGCAGTGCTCGGAGTTGGCCTGCGCGAACATCATGAGCTCAACATCCGTCGGATTGCGCGCGAGGCGGGTGAAATTCTCGACCAGATAGTCGACCTCGTCCGGCGAAAGCGCGAGTCCCCAGTCGCGATTGGCCGCTTCTAGCGCCACGCGCCCACCGCCGATGATATCGACGGTGCGCAGCGGCGCCGGGGTCGCCTCGCGGAACAGCTCGTCCACCTGCTGGAAGTCCGGCAGGACGTTTTCCGTCATGCGGTCATGGATAAGTGGCACGAGCGACTCGCGCTCGGCAGCGGTGAGCGGGCCGCCGTCACGGCGCGTGAAAGTCCATGCCACCCCACGCTCGAGGCGATGGATACGCCCTAGCCCACAATGCCGAGCAATGTCGGTCGCCTTGCTGGCCCAGGGCGAGATCGTGCCGAGCCTTGGAATCACGAGCAACGCGGTGCCCACCGCGCCGGCCGGCGGCGCCTCGCTGCGGGGCCCATAGGTCAGGATGCACTCGAGTACGGCGCGTTCGTTGTCCGCGAGTGGGTGCTCGATCGCTGCGAAGTGCCAGTAGCGCGCATCGATGGACGCAAGTGCCGGCACGCGTGCCTGCATCTCGGCGAGTAGCCGGTCGCGACGAAACGGGGAAAGCGCGGCAGATCCCGCGATGGCAACGACCTGCCAGCTGGACGACGGGGATCCGGAACGGGCCGCGGGATCGGACGAGTGATCTGGCATCTTCGCTACTTTACCTCATGCTTCGCCCGCGGCCAGGCTGAATAAACCGAACCCCATGTTCTGATCGGCCACCGATACATAGTCCGGTGAACAGTTGAGAACGGCAGCGAGCGCCGCGCGCGCCTTGGCCGGGGTATTGTTGGTCTCACTCAAATGCGCTGCCACCACTTGACGCAACCGCGAGCGATCAAGGCGCGACAAGAGTTGCGCGGCGGCGGCATTGTCCAGATGGCCATGGTCCCCCGCGATGCGCGCCTTGAGCGCCGGGGGATAGGGTCCATCGCGCAGCATGTCTCGATCGTGGTTGCACTCGAGCACCAGCGCATCGCATCCCCCGAGCATGCGCTCGATGTGCGGCGTCGTGACGCCGACATCGGTCAGGAAACCTAGCCTGGTGGCGCCGTCGCTGAATACGAACTGACTGGGCTCGCGCGCATCATGCGGCACCGGGAAGGGCTCGATGCGCAGATCACCGATCGCGAATTCCTCGTGTGGATTGAAGTGGCGTACGTCGAGTAGTCCCTGCGCCTGGCGCCCAAGGGCCGCATGCGTCCCGGAGGTCATCCAAACGGGTACGCGGAATCGACGCGCGCAGGCCACCGCCCCGCCAACATGATCGCTGTGTTCGTGAGTAATCAGGATGGCGCTGAGCGGCACATCCGCGAGACCGGCACGCGCCAGCCGCCGCTCGGTCTCTCGCGCGGAAAAGCCGCAATCCAGAAGGACCCGCGTGCGTCCGGCGGCAATCACCGCGGCATTGCCCGCGCTGCCGCTGCCGAGCAGCGCAAATGCCACCGATCGTACGTCAGCACTCGCCCGCTTCGCTCGCGTATACAGTCGTCACCCGCCGTTATTGTTTACCGCAGCGCCCAGGGACAGCGCCGACCTGCATGAACTGGCAATCCGGCCAGCTATTTCAACTGCTCGTAGAGCAACGTCAGGATCCGCTCGCGCACTTTGGAATTCTCCAGTGTGCCCTGCTTGTTCAGCACCTCCACGGTGGTTCCCTGTTCGCCATCCTTCAGATGGATCTGGAACTGGTCATTGGGGCGCGGCTTGTCACTGCTAAACATGTCCGTGAACCAGTTGCCCTTGTCGGTGCCGTAGTCCGGATCGAGGTAGCGTACATAGTACACGCCCTTGCTGCGATCGCGATCCTCCACCGTGAAGCCCATGCGATCGACCGCGAGTCCCACGCGCCGCCAGGCGCGATCGAGGTCATCCTGCAGCGACAACTGCACCGCTTCCTGATCGCGCATTAGGCGGGCGCGCTCGCTGCGTGCGGGGGTAGCGGCAATCGTCGCCACCTGTTGTTTCGCCGCCGGTTCGGGCGTACCGAGGCCAACCATTAGCAGGCGCAGCATCTCGATTTCCAGCTCGGGATCGGAGGCACGCGGGCGCCAGCGTGTCTGGACGAGATCAGGCGTCCCAGGCAGCACGAACTCCTCCATACCCTGATGCACGATGTATACGTCCGTCGTGCCCGGCTCGACACCGCGCTCGAGCCGGAAACGGAAACGATCGCGCAGTCCGGTGGAATAGAGCGTACCGAACCAGCGCGCAAACGTGCGTTGCAACGAGTCACCGACATTGGCGCGGTTCTCGGCCCATTCCGTTTCGATAATGCCGATCCGCGGATTCTCCCGGGAGATCAGGAGCCCGTTGGCCAGAACGAAGTCTCGCACCCGTGGCCACAAAGCCTCGGGCTCCGAACGTATGGTGAGCCAGCGGACGCCGTCCTCGCGCTTGAGTTGCACGTTGCTGAACTGCGGCAGCACGGCTACGGCACCAGGCGTGACAGGCTCGGTTTTCTCTTTCTTCTGCTCGGCGCTGTATTGAGAATAGGTCGTGCTGGGCTGCACCTTCGCGGCAGGATCGGCACCGGTCGGTGGCGAAGCCAGATCGGGAGGCACTTCGAGCGGTGGCAGCGTCCGGGTGGTCTTGTAGTCAATCGTGCGCTGCATGTCGGTAGTGCACGACACCAGGACCAGCGCCATCATAGAGAAACCAACAACACGTACCAATTGAGAAGACTGCGTCATGAAGCTCCTGAACGATAATCAGACCTGGATTCCCGCCGCGCGCATCGCCTGACGGACCGTTTCGTGATGCTGTGCCGAAAGCGTCGTCAGGGGCAGACGGATACCCCCTTTGATCAGTCCCATCTCTTTTAGTGCCCACTTGACCGGAATTGGATTGGCCTCGAGAAACAGGTGCTTGTGCAGCCCCATGAGCCGCTCATTCACCGCGCGCCCCTCGGCCTGCTTGCCGGCAAGCGCAAGCGCGCACATCTCATGCATCAGGCGCGGTGCCACATTGGCAGTCACGGAAATGTCGCCTCGCCCGCCGAGCAGGATGCAATCTAGGGCCGTGGCGTCGTCGCCGGAATAGAGCTCAATCCGGCTACCGCAGCGGCGGATGATCTCGCGCGCACGATCAAGGTTGCCGGTTGCCTCCTTGATGCCGACGATGTTCGAGATGTGCGAGAGGCGCTCGACCGTCTCCGGCAGCAGGTCGCAGGCAGTGCGACCCGGCACGTTATAGAGGACCTGCGGGATCGGCACAGCCTCGGCAATAGCCTTGAAGTGCTGGTACAGCCCCTCTTGGGTAGGCTTGTTATAGTAAGGAGTGACCAGCAGGCAGGCATCGGCGCCCGCCTCCTGCCCGCAGCGCGTCAGTTCGATCGCCTCGCGCGTCGAATTGGCGCCAGTTCCGGCGATCACCGGCACCCGCCCGCCGGCCTGCTCAACCGAGATCCGAATCACCTCGCAATGCTCGTCCATGTCGAGCGTTGGCGACTCGCCGGTGGTGCCGACCGCGACAATCGCGTCAGTGCCGTTGTCGACATGAAAATCAATCAGGCTGCGCAGAGCCGTGACGTCCAGCGAACCGTCTTCGTTCATGGGCGTCACCAGCGCCACCATACTTCCCTGGAACATAGGCTGGGGATCCGCGAGAGCTAAGTACCGATGGCGCATGGTACTTTTCCGCACCGGCCGTGACAAGGCGGATGATCCACGAACGCACGCGTTTATGGGCGAATCAGGCGTTTTTGCTCGCGGCGAGGCAGGGTGGCCTCTAAGCTTGGTTTCGCCCGGAGGTGGCCATGGACAAGACCGAGACGCCCAACGCGGTGCGCGAAATCCGCATTAATCCGATCGTCCCAAGCGAGTCCGTGCTGGTCGCCACGGCACGTTCCCTGCGACCGAAGAAGGCCGAGGCGCTGGTCCCGCGCGATACGCGCAAACACGTCGAAACCTGCCCGTTCTGCGCTGGCAACGAGGCAATGACACCCCCGCAAATAAAAAGCTACCCGTCCGATGGTACCTGGTCGGTACGCATCGTCGAGAACCTCTACCCGGTCCTTGGCGACGATCGCTCCAACCCGAACCTCACGTTCGGTCTGCAGCAAACCATCGACGGCTACGGACGCCACGAGGTCATCATCGATCACAGCGAGCACGGCACCGCGCTCCACGAAATGAGCGAGCAACACCTCGCACTACTTTTCCGTGCCTACCGCGAGCGCATGGAGCAACTCTACCGTTCGAACAACCGGCTCCGTTACGTCCTGGTATTCAAGAATTTCGGGCCGGCGGCCGGCGCCTCGATCGCCCATACCCACAGCCAGATCATCGCGACGCCGGTCATCCCGGACAACGTGCAGGCCGAGGTCGCGGAGAGCCGCCGCTTCTACCAGAAGAACCACCGCTGCATCTTTTGCTCTCTGATCGACGAGGCGCTCACCTTCGAAGCCACGATCTACGACCGCGAGTCGGGCGAAATCCGCCGGCGCATCAACGTCGGTCAGTACGTGATTGAGCGTGGCCAGCGCTTCATCGCCATCAAGCCGTTCGCCAGCCGCTACGAATGGGAAGTTCACATCCTTCCGCTTAAGCACCAGTCCGACTACCTGCGGGTCAGCGCCGATGACTATGCGGATCTCGCGCGCATCATGCGTCGGACGATGGCGCGACTGGAATCCGTGCTGGGTGGCGTGCAGTACAATTTCTTCCTGCACTCACTGCCGCACGATGCCGGTTGTGAGGAGTGCGACGCGAGCTACCACTGGCACATCGAGATCACGCCGCGCACCAGCATCCCGACCGGGTTCGAGCTCGGTTCGGGGCTTTTCGTGAATACCGTCGCACCTGAGGCAGCGGCTGAAAAATTGCGCAACGCAGCGATTGACTGACAACCGCTAGGGCCGTCCCACGGGAAGCAGATAAAGCGGCTGCTCGTCGCGATTCAGCCGCAACAGCTTCGCTACCGCATCGTCGTCGAATGCACCGACCGGGGCGCCACCCAGCCCGAGCGCTGTCGCCTGAAGCAAGACATTCTGCGCAACGTGCCCGGCCTCCATGTGCACGTAACGCGCTCCACGCGGACCATACTTCTGCGTCGTGCGCCGCTCGGTTGCTGCAACGGCGATAATTGCCGGTGCGCGCGCCAGCCACTCCTGATCAAGTGCCGCAGCCGCAAGCGCGCTGCGCACATCGCCGACATGCAACTGCACCAAGCGATGCGGCCCGGGTTCATAGCGGTAGACGCCTGGCGAGAATCCCTCGACGTCGCCGACGATAAGGAGCAGCGACAACGGATAGCGAGCGCCGGCAGAAGGCGCGGTCCCTGCCCAGAGCAATTGCCCTGCCTGCCCGATGGTAAGCGCTCGTGGTGAGAACTCGCGCAGCGAGTGCCGGGTGGAGAGCAAGCGTTCGAGGGCGCCGTCCATGCGGGGCGGCGGCAGCACGTGCGTATCAGCGAGCACGAGCGCATCCGCCATCAAGATCAAACCGACCAACCACGGTGCTATCAGGCGCACGCGCCGCTAGCGCCGGCGGAACTCGAGCGCATGGCAGCGCGGGCAGCGCGGCACATGGGCCGCGCTCTCGAGCACCAGCCGCTCTCCGCAAGCGGTGCACTCGAGCATCCCTGCTGAAGCCATCTCGCCGGTTCGATAAACGACCGGCTTCGCACCTTCCCTGCGGGCCTTGAGCCAGTCGCCGAGCGCCTGGGTCGCCCCACCAAGAAACTCACTGCCGTGATCCTTCCATACATGAAACAGATCGGCGGCGCGCTCCGAGAACGCTTCGGCCCGTGACCCGATGTACTGCGCCGCACCAACCATGTCCTTTTCCACGATCGCCGCAACGCGATCTACGGTGTCGGCTGTGTGCTCACCAGCCGCCTTGAGTTGTTCCACCGCCTGCGTGAGCGCTGCCCGAATGTTCTCCGCACTCAGCGTCTCGCGTGCGGCACCAAGGCTCGTCGCGACGCGCGTGCGCAGCTTCTCATATGCCGCGAGATCCTGGCGCTGCTCGGCCGAGGGTGGCAACAGGCGGTTCACCTCGCGCTCTGCCGCCAGCCAATCGGCGATCGGATCGCCGCCCTGGAAGCCGCGTCCGAGGGCCCGAAAGTACGCGGCCTCGGCTATCATGCGCTCGCGCTCTGCTGCGGATACCGCTTCTGTGGCATTCGCTTTGCCGGGCGGAGTCTTGCGCGCTGGGGAGCGCTTCTTCGTTGTGCTGCCTGTGGCAGCGCTCTTTTTGGTACGTGCCATGCTGAAACCCTCCTTAGTGTCTATCTCTCTACCTACCTAAAGAATAACGCTGTCAGTCCCGTGAGTCTCGCCCCGCCTATTTTGACCGGTATCAAGGCAGTCTTCGTGAAGTTGCCATAGTTTCTTCGCATATAGAATCTGATCCGCGACCGGTTTCGCGGGAGGCATGTCATGAAAACCACACTCAGCGTTATCAAGGCAGACATCGGATCGATTGGTGGTCATATCTGTCCTTCGCAGCAATTGCTCGCATCGGTGCGCGAGTTTGTCCTGCAACGCGGCAAGGCGCTACTAATCGACTCCTACGTGAGTCACACCGGCGATGACATCGCCATTCTCATGACACACCGCCGCGGCGTGAAAAACAGCGATGTTCACAAGCTTGCCTGGGACGCCTTCGTTGCCGGGACGGCGACCGCCAAGGGCCAGGGCTTGTACGGTGCGGGCCAGGACCTACTGAAGGACGCGTTCTCGGGAAACGTGCATGGCATGGGACCGGCGGTGGCGGAAATGGAATTCGAGGAACGCCCGAATGAACCCTTCCTTTTCTTCGCAGCCGACAAGACCGATCCCGGCGCCTTCAACCTGCCGCTCTACCTCGCGTTCGCAGATCCCATGAACACGCCGGGACTCATGCTGGCACCGGACCTGGGCAAGGGGTTCCGCTTCGTCATCATGGACGTGAGTCATACCGAGGGTGATCGCGTCATCGAGCTGGACGCCCCCGAGGATCTCTACAGCATCGCCTCGCTTCTGCGCGACACCGAGCGCTACGTGGTCGAATCCATCTGGTCGCGTGCAGCCAACGACATCGCCGTGAGCGCCTCTACCTCGCGACTCCACAACATTGCCGGCAAGTACACCGGCAAGGACGATCCCGTCATGCTGGTGCGCGTGCAGAAGAACTTCCCGGCGACTGGCGAGGTCCTGGCACCCTATGCGATGGGAGCCTACGTCGCGGGCTGTATGCGCGGATCGCACCAGATGCCGCTCATGCCCGTGCTGCTTGCCTCCGGCGTGAGCTACTTCGATGGTCCGCCGGTGGTGAGCTGCGCGGCATTCTGCGTGCACGAGGGCAAGCTCACGGAGCCCGTCGACGCCTTTGCCCATCCATTCTGGGATACCGTGCGCCAGCACGTGAGCGACAAGGCGATCGACATGCGTCGGCAGGGATTCTTCGGCGCGGCCATGCTACCGATGGCCGAACTTGAATACACCGGCATCATGGAGCGACTGAAAGCGCTCGATGCTGGCTTTCGTCTGCGCTCCTAGCAGGATTCACCGCCTGCGCCGCGCCAGCAGATTCGGCTCAGTGGCTGAACGCCCCGTGTCGCGTGCGGCCCATGAGGCGCGCGAACTCCTCGCCGTCCACGCACACGAGCTCCTCGTGATCGCCAGACTCGAAGAAGACTTCCGGCTCGCCAAGCAGGGCGTCATCCACGATGGTATCGAGATGATAGGCCTCGCCGAACGGCGGAACCGCGCCCGGCTCGCAGTCGCCAAATAACTGGTCAAGCATCCCCTCCGGAGCGAGCTTGAGCTCACGCCCCAGTACCTGCGAGAGCTTCTCGATCTCCACATACCGGTCGGCCGGAACGACCGCCAAGACATAGCCGTGCGCGTCGGCGAGCACTACCGCCTTGGCGATGCAGGCCGGCGATACGTGCGCTGCCGCCGCGGTTTCCCTGCTCGATGCGCTGTGCGCATGTCGCATCACCGCGTACGGGACGTGATGCTGCTGAAGCAATTCAACGATCGAATGGGCAATGGCCATCGCTGTCCTCCTTGCGCGATCATCCGTCAGGAGACGATCAATCGCAGTTTCTCTCGAATCGGAACACTGGTCGCCTTGGCCGCGTCCAGCACGGCACGCAATTCACCAAGTGTGCCGGTATCACAATCCAGGCACATGAGCCCGACGCCATCGCGTGCCGCGCGCACCACCATCGCATGCAGGCGGTGATAAGTCCTGTCCCCGTCTGGCCCAAGGACGATCGAAAGAACCAGCGGCTCGTTCACGGGCAGAGAGCGACCGGCAGTTTCGATAAATGCACCACCGAGACTGAGGTCGCGCAATATCGCGGGAAATGACTTGTCTACCCGCGAGTGCACGGTCACTCTCGCGGGCAGCTGCTTGCGTTCGCTCCAGCGGTGTTCCACGGGCACCTCCGTCGCGCAGCTATAGCTGTTCTTATACTACCGATAGCAAGCCGGTGGTACTTTGATTTCCGTCAAGCCATGTGGCCCGGGTTGGCGCGATGATTCAATAAGCAAAATCCAGGTGAGCCTGATTAGAGCGCATATGTGGCGGCTGATAAGCAGAACTAATGAGCCGCAGAGTCGCAACTCTCAGGTGACAGGAGACATCCCATGACCAAGGGCCACGCTTCACATGCCCCACAAGTTGGCGCCCCGGATCCGGAGCTCAAGAACTCGCCGATCTTTGACGAGGCCGACGACGAGTCACTATCACTCGATCTCGAGCTCGAAACCGGCGCCTGTTACTTTAACAACGAACGCTACGCACTGGGCGACTACGTCCTGAGTGGCACTGAGCTGCTGCGCTGCGAGGGCCGTGGAGTGTGGGTGCGGACCGGCGAATCGCGCTAGCGCGTGCAGCCCATTCATCAGCTGCTATCGCGCATTCGCTGGGATCCGCGCTTCGGGGCCGGTCGTTTCGCCATCGGCTACTACGACCGGGTGGAGCGTGCCATCTTGATCGTGCCACTTGGCGAGCTGCATTTTCCGCCTGGCCAGCGCCGTGTTTTCGAGCTGTATGATCCTGATGGCGCCCTACACCGCATCCCCTTCCACCGGGTGCGCGCGGTCTACCGGGACGGGCGGCTGATCTGGCGTCGACCGATGCCCGTCTAGTCCTCCTCTTCTGTCCGCTCCTCCGATTCCTGCGACGTAGAGGTTTCGTTGAGTGGCTCGGCCCAGTCCCCCGGCTGCATTTCGGTTTCCGTGTAACCGAGGTCATCGCGCTCGATGTCGTCCATCGGACCGGTCCAGTCCTCAGGCGTCTCGATCGTCTCAAGCGCCATGTCCGGCCAGTCTTCGACCTCTATCTCCTCGAGGTCACCATCGAAGTGCTGCACCTCGATGGTGCCGGCCTCCTCGTCCACGGCTGTGACTTGGAACGACTGCCCCTTGTCGAGGTGCCGGTACCACTGGCTGATTATCGGCGGTTGTTGTATGCCCATGGCTGTTCCCCCTGTGAAGCTCAGTTGCCCTGCGCGACACCCAAATGGCGCGCGAACCACCCAGCCGCGAGGTTCGCGACTTCATCGAGCGTGCCGGGTTCCTCAAAAAGATGGGTCGCGCCCGGAACAATATGCAGTTCCTTGCGTCCCGTGAGTCGCGCGTAGGCCGACTGGTTCAGTTCGATCACCACATCGTCGTTGCCCCCGACGATCAGCAACACCGGCGCGCGCACCTCCGGCAGTTCCGCCATGGCGAGGTCGGGCCTGCCGCCACGCGATACCACGGCGCGGACGGTATCGCCGAGAGCCGCGGCGGCCTTGAGCGCCGCGGCGGCCCCGGTACTCGCGCCAAAATAGCCGAGCGCCAACCCTTGCGTCCCGGCCTGTTCCCGAACCCAGGTGGTCGCACCGAGCAGGCGGCGTGTAAGCAGCTCGATATCAAAGCGCATCGCGTAGTCCCGGTCCTCGATCTCGGTCAGCAGATCGAACAGCAGTGTGGCAAGACCCGCGTCGACAAGGCGCTCGGCCACGAAGCGATTGCGAGTACTGAGGCGGCTGCTGCCGCTGCCGTGCGCGAACAGCACAATGCCCCTGGCACCAGCCGCAAGCGTGAGCGCGCCCTTGTGAACCTCGCCATCGAGCGGGATTGCCACCTGCAGCTCAACCGCGCGATCGATCACCTTCATGTTCAGGCCTCCAGCGCCGCCTTGCCGGCCGCGCGCTGCATGAGCGCCACCACTTCACTGTCGCTCACCTGCGGGAAGTCGTCATAGTAGGCGCCGACCGCGCCGAGAAAGTACTCCCCGTCGTCCAGCGTGACGACCGCGTCAACTTCGCGGCGCAACTGAGCCACTGTGTCGGCCGGCGCCACCGGTACCGCGACCACGGTACGCGCCGGTGAGCGCTGCTTCACGTCGCGAATGGCGGCGAACATGGTGAGCCCGGTAGCGATGCCGTCATCCACCAGGATCGCGAGCTTGCCGGCGAGCGGCAACGGCGCCCGTCCGCCGAGATAGAGCTGTCGGCGGCGCTTGGCCTCAGCCTGCTCGCGATCCACTGCGTTGCGAAACCAGTCCGGATCTACGCGCCGCACTTCAGCCTCGTTGGCAGCGAGTTCGCCGCTTTCGGCGACTGCCGCGATGGCATATTCCGGCTGCTGCGGGTGCCCGATTTTCCGCGGAATGACCAGGTCGAGCGGCATGCCCAGACCCTCGGCGACCTCGATGCCGAGCACTACGCCGCCGCGCGGCAGCGCCAGCACCACGCCCGCCTCGCCCCGGTACTCCGAGAGGGCCGCGGAGAGTTGTTTGCCGGCATCGGTTCGGTCGCGAAACCGCATCGCACGCTCCTCACTGCCTGACACAACCGGCGCCCGTTGCGCGCGCCTGCCAGACTTCAGGCTACGCGCCTGCGAACCGGCACTTCATTGATCTCGATCAACAACGCGGGTGTGCGTGCCGATTCCCTACGGGATGGACTCCGAGGTGTAGCGGCTGACGCGCAGCGTGGCAGACCAATAATCAGCGGGAAGCCCGGCCTTGCGCTTCAGATGTCGCAGGAACTCGACCGGATCCGGAAGCTGCTCCCACACCGACGGAAGGAAGGTGCCCCGGCGTGCGCCCTCCTCAAGCACCAGCCCATCGAGGCTCGGACGAATCTGCGCGAGCAGGTCCTTTTCCGAGCCGAACTGAATGGGTTCTGGCGCCGACAGCAGCGAGAGATGAATATCGAGCCGCTCGAATTCGCCACGCTCCAGTGGCGCAAAGCGCGGATCCTCGAAGGCCGCGCTATAGGCGTTCGAAGCCACGTCCTCAACCAGTGCGCGACGCGCCTCGAGCGTTCCGATGCACCCGCGCAGCTGCGCATCGATCGTGAGGGTCACGAACGTGGCACGCGTCATGCGAAGCGGTTGCGGAAAATCCCCGGCACGTACTTTCAGTCGATCGCCGGTCAACCCTGCTTGGATCGAACGCGCCGCCAGGCCGAGGAGTTCCTGACGATGCGCCGCCGTGAGAACGGAGTCAGTTGATGGCATAGGCGCCATAACCCACCACCTGGTCACGTGGACCGGCCGTATCGCCTGAATTTCGCAGGTCCAGTGTCCGAATCGAAAGCCCGCGCTGGCGCGCCACATACAGCAGACCGCTCACCGGCACGCGCCCGCAAGCGGCGTCGAAATCGAGATCCTCAAAACGCAGGCTCTCGATCGCTCGCGACGTGGCGGCATCCATGCGCCGCGCCGTCTGGTAGTCGTGGTAGTGGGAAAGATCTGAGCTGATGACGATGAGCGTCTCCGGTCCGCCCCAGAGCCGCTCCAGCACCTCGCCCACCTGCGCTGCGGACGCGTCTCCCACCACGAGAGGCACCAGGCGAAACTCGCCGAGCGCCTCCTGCAGAAATGGCAGGTGCACTTCAAGGCTGTGCTCGCGCGCATGTGCTGCATCCAGCACCTGCACCTGCGGGAGATTCTTGAGCGCAGCGACCGCCTCCCTGTCGATCGGCACGTCCCCGAGGGGCGTGGCGAAAAAGTCACTCGAGGGCAAGGCAAGTCCCGAGAGCGCCACACGATGCGCGGGCCCAAGCAGCATTACGCGGCTGATCGCGCCGCGTGCGGCCTTCAGTAGCGCGTATGCCGATGCCGCCACCGGCCCGGAATAGATATATCCCGCGTGCGGCGCGATGATCGCCTTGGGCACCCCGCCCGCGGTCTCCGCTGCCGCGAGATACTGCGAAACCATGCCGCGCAGCTCACGCGGATCGTCGGGATAGAACATTCCGGCTACGGCCGGCTGGCGCACACTGGGCATACTCGATACGGCGAAAAGTAGTCACTTATACGCTTATACAATGATCCCGCCGGACAGTGTTTTCAAGCGATGCACGCTGCGCGTAGCATTGAATTACGGCGTCCGCGGACGCATCTATAGATCAGTAACCAAGCGATTCGGTCACGTAACCGCCGTCGCGAGGTGCCACTCCGATGTCCAAAGAAGTAGAGACTCTCGATCCGCGCACCGTGGTGCCGACGCGCTACTGGCACAAGCTCGAAGACGGGCGTGTGCAGTGCGACGTCTGCCCGCGCTTCTGCAAATTGCACGAGGGCCAGCGCGGCTTGTGCTTCGTGCGCGCCAACCACGGCGATGCGATCGTGCTGACAACCTATGGACGCTCGAGCGGTTACTGTGTCGACCCGATCGAGAAGAAACCACTCAATCACTTTCTGCCCGGAACGCCGGTACTGTCCTTCGGCACCGCCGGCTGCAATCTCGCCTGCAAGTTCTGCCAGAACTGGGACATTTCCAAGTCGCGCGAGATGGACACGCTGATGGATCAGGCCAGTCCCGAGACCATCGCACGCGCCGCAAGCCGGCTCGGCTGCAAGAGCGTTGCCTACACCTACAACGATCCCGTGATCTTCATGGAGTACGCGATCGACGTGGCCA
>SMTZ1_10001270_pt1 | contig 25015 bp, 22 predicted proteins | sample DeeMarSWOR136_30_FD_25667 | JGI IMG/M metagenome (IMG submission 25667) | reverse complement strand
TCCATGGCTGCCAGAGGGTTAACCATATTCCTCCCCCTGAAATTGTCTGACCTCGGGTACTCTCCTGCAATTTATGGGTTGTTCCTGTCATTGTTTAATGGATTTGGCGTTTTGGGCCAGGTTATTGGTGGCTACTTTTCAGATATTTATGAAAAATCCAGGATGATTTTTGTACTTTCAGTAGTATCAGGGATTCTGATGTATTTACTCTTTTATGCTTTAGATTACATTATGATGCTCTTTTTCGTGGTTTTAGCTGGGTTGCTCTTCAACTGCATATGGCCCACTCTGTTTGGGCTGCTCACAGACAGGACACCCGAAGAAATCCATGGAACCGGATTGGGTCTATTCTTCAGTATAGGGTGTATTATGGCTTCAACTTCACCTGTTCTCATGGGAGTTGTTACTGATGTAGTATCTATGCAGGGTTCTTTTGTACTGGTTCCTGTGTTTGCTTTTTTGGGAGCTCTTGTCATCTTGAAAAAATAGTGTTTGAGATTACATTTTCTGACTTAATCTGTTTTAAGAACTTATTTGCATTTTATGGTTTTATTTCCTATTCTGTTCTACTCCAACCCTTTCAGGAAATTTTCAACATTCTTTCCCAGATCAGGAATGTAATATCCACCTTCTAGAAGGGCAAATCTCTTCTCGCAGTGATCCTTCACCAGTTCTCCTATGTCATAAAAATCTTTTGTGGTCAAAATACCACCCCAATCCTTCTCATACGTATCAAAGCCTGCTGATACCCCTACAATGTCATAGGTTTCTTCTTCCAGCGTTTTTTCAACCTCTTCCACAAACACTTCTCTATCGCTTGCACTAAAATTCACAATAGAAATCCAAGGTTCACCACCTAAAATGTCCACAGTTCCATCCCCAAAGTGGAGATCAATGTCTAAAACTAAGGCTTTCTCGATCTTGGACTGTTCTTTCAACATTTTCAAAGAGAAGGCCATGTTATTAAAAAAGCAGAACCCCCATGCTGAACCTCTGCTAGCATGGTGTCCTGGAGGACGGATCAATCCGAAAGCAGGCTCTGTCAATGAAAGTTCTGCAGTTTTTAGAGCTCCTCCTGCTGAGTACAATGCCACATTGTAGACTTCCGGGTCATGATTTCTGACCTGCTGTATGTGGGTCACTGTATGGACGAGTTCTAAATCTTTCTCAAAAGCTTTTTCAGGTTCTACAAAATCAAAGTTATGTTTTTTAAACGTGTCTAAAATGCTTGATATTCTCTCAGGACATTCACAGGAAGCAGTTGGATAGTCTTCCAGGTATGAAGGATGATACACTATTTTCATAGAAAGGAGTATACAACCTTCCTTTATAGCTCTTGTGCTCCTCCTTCTACAGTATACAGTACATCCACCATATCACTTTTCAAGTGCATTGCCCATGTAACTCTAATGCTTCTTCATAGATTTTAGATTTTGGGGTACATACATGGCTTTGCTGTGCGAAACTGGGCGTAAATTCAGGAAATTTAATTTGCACAGATTTCATCAGATTCTTGAGCAAATGTTTTCAATCTATTTTCTTATTACATTGCAAGAATCTAACAAAGAGGTGATCAACATGAACAGGACTCTGAAAGGCTGGCCTTTCGAATCCTTCAGTACAAGAGACACCCCAGGTATTTGTGGAGGAGGAGAAGGTGCAGGACCAGGAAATACTGGATAAAAGGTCAGACAAACCAATTTAGAGGCGTGTAGAGGAGATAGCGGTCTATGATCCCTGTCTCCTCAAGTTTTTCAATAGTAGCCATTACATCGTTTGTGCTTTCATGAAACATAATGGTGGCGAATCCATTCTCTAAAGGAAAAATATAGGATGTACAGGGAAGTTTCCCCAAAGCTGTTACAAAACTGCTCTCGTACTTGGTATAAATCCTCAAGAAAGCCTGTAAATAGGAATCATAACCCTTAGGAAAAAAGTAATGAGTGACTATACAACACGGAAGAATATTTTTGTAAAAATGATCCCTAACAGTTGATGAATAGACCTCTGTTCCCTTAGCCACATTTGTAAATTCTAAACGTGCATTCTCTCTCATCAATGTATAAATTCTCCAGTCTAAATCTGACCACTGGAAAATTCCATTAACACTTCTGGGTATGAGTCCTTTCGTGTACTTATGCTCTACAAAAGATTTTAGAGTTTCCCTCATTGGGGTGTTCCATCCACGAGGTATCGTGAAAATTGGAGTATAAAGTGTGGATTTCTCCACAATTTCAAGATTGTACTTTTCAAAATCAGCATGCTGGTCACGAGTGGTTATAAAATAATCACACCCTCCTGACAAAAAGAGAACGTAGTTCACTCTTTCATCTAAATGCAATTCATGGAATGTGGATTGAATCCTCTTTCTTTCTGTTTTTTTGCAAAAATATGCTATGCTCTGCGAATTCTCAAATGTTCCTAAAATGAGATTAGGCTTAAGAGATGTTTTCTTTTCATACATATTTGACAGGTGTCTCGAAATAGTTGAACGGGCACGACCTCTTCCTGTTCGGCCCATTGATTTTGCTATGTCATTGATTGTGATTCTTGGATCATCAACAATGGCTCTGTAGATTTCATAGTAGGTTCCTAATATCGTGCATGAACACATAAGTAAAATTCTTATTTGTCCACTTAAAAACCTTTTGGTAGGGAAATGAAAGACGGGCAAAGATACAAAGGAGGTACAAATATGAAAGACAAAAAGACGGAAGATCCGAGATATGAAGAAACAGAAATGGAAGGATTGCCCTCAGCATGCAAAGAGGAACCAAAAAGGCTTGTCTGTCCTGTGTGTGGGAAGTCATTGCACGAAGTGAACCTGCCAGATCAAGAGAGTATCATTGAAGACAGTCTTTATTATGTTGATGGGGTTCGTATTGTGAATTCTCAAGTGCAGTTGCTCTGTGATTTTGTGCATCGTTTCGAAAAAGAGGAGCAAACCTTGGACGAACCACATGACCTGACTGGACTGGTGAATGCTGTATTTGATGGGTTGGGAAACTGCACTCAATTTAACCTGGTGAAGGTGCATCCTCGCAAGTGATGTGAAAGGTTCTACACTGAAAGAGGGATTTTATGAAAGTTAATAGATTACAGAAACTATACTCTCTGAAAGGGACAGCAGAACTTTTAGAATTCATTTCCCAGAACCCTGGTGCCACACAGAAAGATTTTGAAGCTATTGCAGATCCATCCATCGTTGCAGCCCGCATAGAAGAATTTCTAAATTTTGGGTTAATTGACCAGCAAATGACATTGACAGAGAAAGGTGAAACGTTTCTGACAGTAATTCAGAAAATAGAAGCTTTAGAAGCTGACATAAATTCTGAAAAGACTTCACGGTGATACCAATGGACAAGCAAAGAGAAAGGGACTTTCTAAAGGTTTTGGGCTCAAAGTATACCAAAGACATTTTAGAGTACATAGCTGAACACGGTAAAGGACAGTACACTGAGTTCAGAGAATTTGCCAATGCACATATATTGAATGTACGATTACGCCAGCTCCTGAAGTTCAAGCTCATCCAGCACTGTATGGTCAGAAAAAAACTGAAGAAAGAGTGGTATGAATTAACTGAGAGGGGGATAATGGCTCTTCATTTTCTGGAAGAACAGGTGAACCTGATTGAAGATCCAGGTGAGGTGGGTTTATGAGTTCTAAGAAAAGAAGGAGGTGAAAAAAATGGGTAAGATAACCCAGGCTCAAAGGAGAAAAGAATACTACAAAATCTATGAGCAGATACATGAATCACCTGTCCAATCCATTTCTGATATATCACAGAATACAGGTATATCCAGGAACACAGTAGCCAAATACTTGCAGGAGATGTACACTAATGGTATATTGGTGGGTCCTTACATTGAGATGAAACCAGCTAAAAATTACAAAGAATATGTGTATCTGTTGAATTTTGATAAGCCTTTCTCCGTACTTCAAGGACTGAAGGGATTTCCTCACGTTATAGATTGTAGTATAACCTTTGGGGATTGGAATATTCAGGTGGTCACTGATAGATGCATCAATTTCCCAGAATTGAAAGGATTTCAATCTGTAGTATACCAGGGTGTTAAGAGGTTCACGTATACTCCTAAAGTGGAGTGCACTTCGTGGGATGAACCTTTTGAAATCATGCATGAATGCATCAAAAAGCTCACTTTAAAAAGATCTGATCACGAACACTTTTCTTATCCTCTGCACTGGGGACCTGATGAATGGAAGTTATACCATGCATTCAAACCCAACCTGAGGCAGAAAGTGACTCCTTTACTGCGAAAAATCAAAGTACGGTACGAAACCTACACCAGATGGTGGAAAACGTTAGAGGACCACTGTACGGTACATACAGAGTTTTACCCAGAAGGGCTGAAAACCTATTTGAGGCATTGTTTTCTCTTTGCATGCAATGACAGATCTATAGTGCAAAAGTTGTTCTCATTATTTCCTACCTCCTCTGTTATCACAGAAATGGGTGACCACATTTTAGTTTACACTCACGTATACTCTCCTGATATAACCAGAAGGCTGATCTGTACTGTCTGTGACATGGAATCAGTTGAAATCATAGATGAATACAGCCATGCACTACTCTTAGACCATGATACTGAGGTGGGATAGTATGAAAGAAAAAGGAGAAGAAGATCTTCTCAAAATGCTTGGTGCTCGAGGTACAAAGCAAATTCTAGAATTTTTGAATCAAAACGGTCTCTGTCAGTACAAGCAATTGGAAGAATTCATGAATACACATACTTTAAACATCAGGTTACGTGAGATGCTCACCTTTCAATTAGTCCAGTTCTCCTTTGATAGGATAGAAACAAAAGAGAGAGGATATGAGATCACAGAAAAAGGTGAAAAGATCTTACAGCATCTCAGAGACCTGGTAACACTGATGAAAGAACCGTTATAACTGCAGATTGTATAGTCCATCATTTTTGGGCCCTTGCCAGATCCAAAACCTTCAAAAACTATAGCAGTCTGCAAGGTTGTTTTCTGATATGTTATATCTCTTTTATACTGTCATATCTGCTGAATAAAACCCTTCTCCATGGTCAGAAAATTCCCCTTCATCGTTAGTGAAGTCCCGGGAGTATTCATAGAGTTCTTCTTCATAATTCCATGACCAATCTTCAGTAGTCAATGTCTTTTCTGTAGAATCAAAAAGCAAAATAGTCCCAGAAATGCTATCCATTTTAAAGTATTCACTCGTTTCATCATCAGTCACCTGCAAAGAAAATTTTGTACATGTATTTTCTCTTCCGTACTCTTTCTTCACTTTCTCACGCATTTAATTGTCTATGTGATTATTTTAAAAACAGTAGTCAGTAACCTAATTTTCCTCCAATAACCCAGATGAAAGAGATAAAGAACAGTTTAATCCTTATAGCTCTTGTGCTACTCTTTGAGCCACATATGGTGTTACATCCACTGCAGCATATGGGTTCTCAATTGTATTGGTGGTGATCACTTCCACATCCCAGTTGACTGGTCTGGAAAAAATGCCGTGAACAGCACAGACAAAAACTGTTTTTGCTTTGAATTTCCTGCAGATCTCAACAGCATTCAATATAGTACCACCTGTGGAAATCATATCATCTACGATGATCACATTTCTGCCTTCAGGGATTTTTCCTGACGTTTCTACAACTCCTGTGGTAAAATTTCGTCTCTTTTTCAGTGTGGCCACATTTCCTCCTATTCTTTGTGCAACCTTTCTTGCCCATTGTTCAGCCTCCTCATCAGGAGCCACACATAAAGGATTTTCTACTTGGTACTGGTCCAAATAATCTCCCAGAGCATCTACCCCTGAAATACTGTGGAGGGTAATACCTTCAACTAACCTCGCTGTCCTCTGACGATGTAAGTGGAAAGTGACTGCAAAAATGTCTTTGATCTGTAAGTCTTTGAAGATTTCAAGAATGTACTTTGATGTAAAAGATTCACCCTTCCTGAAGACTCCATCCTGCCGTGCATAAGGGAGGTACGGCATGACCAGAGTAATTCTTTCAGTTCCCCGTTCTCTCAAATTCTTTATAGAGAAAATATACTCCAGGAGGTATCTATTGGGATCAAATGCTTCAGAAGACTGTAACGTATTCACTAAGAGCACATCTTTTGGGGTTTCTAAAATACGGGGATTGAGCTCACCATCAGGAAATCGTCTTCTGTCCATTTCAACAAAATCAATATGTAAGTGCTGGGCCAAGGTTTTACAAAAATCTGTCTTGGGGCCTACAAGCTTCATGAAGGAATACTGCAGTAGCTATTGAAAAGGGTTTTGTTTTCACTGTTGTTATTACCGTGGAGTTTGGACCTCCAGATTTATGAAAGATAGCCACGCAGTGTTAACAACGCAGTATCTCCAAAAGTAGAGCAATACTACATGTTCTGATCATTGCTCTCTTCTTCTTTTTCCTTTTCTTCTTCTTGTTCTTGCTTACTTCTTCTTTTCTTTAGAAAGATGGCAGCAACACCAATGAGAGTAACAACACCAATGACCAAAGCTGCTGCTATGTGTGAGAACGCTGCTGACCACGTTATGGGAAAGTACACAGGGTCAAAATCATCTCCAGGGTTGATGGTCAGTCTTTTCACATTGCTCCCATCAGCCTCCATAGTATAGATCTCTTTGTTCCCGTCTCTGTCTGAGGCAAATACGATCTGTGTACCATCAGGAGACCATGCAGGGGATTCGTCTCGAGCAGAATTATTGGTCACATTTACTATGTTGCTCCCATCTGCATCCATCACGTAAATTTCAAAGTCCAAAACGCAAATTTCAGAGTCTTCATCTACCCTTGAAGCAAACACAATCTTTTCACCATCAGGAGACCATGCAGGCTGCCAACCTAAAGCAGAACCGCTGTCAAAATTCATCTGATTGCTCCCATCAGCTCCCATGACAAAAATCTGCGTATTCTTGAAGCGATTTGAGACAAAAACAATTTTCGTACCATCAGGAGACCATGCCGGGAATTCATCACTTGCAGGATTGTTGGTTAAGTTCTTCTTACCGCTCCCATCTGCATCCATTATGTAGATTTCCCTGTTAAAATCTCGATCTGAAACAAAAGCAATTTTCGTTCCATCCGGGGACCATGCAGGATCTGAATCATAAGCAGAATTGTTGGTCAACCTCCTCACATTGCTTCCATCAGCATCCATAGTATAGATCTCATAATTCCCCTCTCTTCTTGAAGCAAATGCAATTTTCATCCCATCAGGAGACCATGCAGGATATCTGTCTGAGGCAGGATTTTCAGTTACATTCATTTGGTTTTCTCCATCTGTATCCATGACATAGATTTCGCTGTTGCGACCTCTGACTGATGTTCCGTCTGCAAATGCAGAAAAAAGGATCTTTGTACCATCCGGGGACCATGCAGGATAGAACTCGTCACCATATGTATTGGTGAGCTTTTCCTGGGTTTTCCCATCTTTATCTGTTGTATAAATGTTGGAAACTCCATTTCGATCTGAGACAAAAGCTATCTTCGTACCATCTGGTGACCATGCGGGGAATTTATCTCGAGCAGGATTTTCAGTTACATTTACTTGATTTCCCCCGTCTGCATCCATGATATAAATTTCTGAATTTTTGTCTCTCCGGGAGCAGAAAGCAATTTTTTCACCATCCGGGGACCATGCAGGTTCAGTGTCGTGACCGGGACTGTTGGTTACATTGACCTGGGTTCCCCCGTCTGCATCCATGATAAAAATGTCCAGGTTCTGTGTTTTCATTACAACTTTTATCATTCCATCCCTTGACTCTTCGACAGTCATATCTCGATCTGAAACAAAAGCAATTTTTGTTCCATCCGGGGACCATACAGGATCTGAATCATGAGCAGAGTTTTCAGTGACATTTTCCTGGTTTCCCCCGTCTGCATCCATGATGTAGATCTCTTTGTTCCCGTCTCTGTCTGAAGTGAAGGCGATCTTTTTCCCATCCGGAGACCATACAGGTTCAGTGTCGAGAGAAGAATTGTTGGTCAACCTCCTCAAACTGCTCCCATCAACATTCATCACATAGATCTCCCAGTTTGCGTCCCTGTAAGAGGTGAATGCAATTTTTTTACCATCCGGGGACCATGCAGAGAATTCATCAGGAGCAAAATTATTGGTTAACACTTTTTTACCACTCCCATCAGCATCTATGACATAGATTTCAAGGTTTCCGTATTGGATTGACGTAAAGGCAATCTTTTCGTAGCTTCTCGAATCTACAATCGACAAAAACAGGGTAAATCCCAGGAGCAGCCCTAATACAGCAGCCCCTAATTTGTGATTGTACTGTGAGCCACATTTCATTTTCATTTTATCACAAAAGTATATTCTCTTTCACAAATTTAAATGCTCTGCTGTAGCTTTAATGAACGAACCATGGGTTGTCTTGTGAGATATTTTGTGAATCTTCATCTTTTTGACAAAAATCGAGAAGAGCCAGCAGCCTTGACTGTAATTGTGATTGAATAATAAACCTAACTGTAGCCCCTCTTTTTAATACTTGAAAGTTTACCATCCCTGTAATAACCTAGAGGAAAAACTTATAAACTACACATAGTTTAGAAAGATTATGCTCAAAGAAAAACTCGGCCTGGATGAAAAGGATCGGAAGATCATCTCACTTTTGGAAGAGAATCCCCAAATGTCCCAGAGCGAAATTGCAAAGGAAGTTAATTTGTCACAACCTTCTGTAGGGGTGAGAATCAGAAAACTGGCAGAAAAAGGAGCTATTCACTACATGGTAGGAATGAACTTTCGCACAGTAGGGTTAAACCTGGCCAAGGTTGATGTCACTGCCAGGAATACGCCTCACCTTCTAGAGATATTTGAAGGTTGCCCCTTTTTCCTGAACGGGTTGATCACGTCTGGTGAACGCAACCTGTGTATGTTCTTCATGGGCGAAGATGTGGCTACGTTGGAAGCAATCGTGGACAAACATTTGCGATCCAACGCATTGGTGACAGATGTAAATTTTGACGTAGTGGTATCACCAATCAAGGACTTTGTTTTTCCAGTAAACCTGGACATTGAGGATAAGACCTGTGAAATTGAGATAAATTGTGAAGAATGTGCATATTACCATTCCAACAGATGCCTGGGCTGTCCCATTACCCCGTGGTATAAAGGAAAATTCTGGCCCGCTCCTTAGGTGGTTGGGTGAACGTGCTGGTTACAGGGTTCGAGCCTTTTAAAAAGGAGAAGGTGAACCCTTCCTGGGAGGTGTGTAGAAAGCTTTCAGAAGCAGAAATTGAGGGGACAACTATTACAGTAAGAAAACTTCCTGTGATCTTTGATGAAGCCAGGAAAAAAGCAGTAGAATACTGTGATGAAGTTAATCCAGATGTGATATTCCACCTGGGAGAAGCAGGTGGGAGAACCCACATATCTTTAGAAAGGATTGCCATAAATTGCGATGATGCACAGATCAAAGACAACAAGGGGCAGAAAAGGGATGGCAAAATTATTGAACAGCACGGAGGAGACGGTTACTTCACTACCATACCTGCAAAAGAGATTGTCAAAGCCCTGAAGAAGGCTGGTATTCCTGCAGTAGTATCGAATTCTGCAGGTACGTACCTGTGTAACCACGTCTTTTATGGAATGCTGCACCACGTGAAAAGAAAGAATTTACCGATTAAGGTTGGATTCATTCATCTACCCTACTTGCCGCAGCAGACTGTGGATAAACCAGGGAAAGCATCTATGAGTCTGGATGTAATGGTGGAGGCAGTAAAGGTTGCTATAGAAAAATGCAAATAGGAAAGCAGTTCTGAAGCCTCTCAAAGAAAGGTTGATTGAAGACTAAGTGAGGGTTCTGTTAGAGGATTTCAAGTGAATCAATCCCTCCTCAATAGGTTTTAAGAAATGAGAGTATGTATCCTCTTCTGTAGATATGTAATTACAATCTTAAGCCCAGCTTGCTCGACCTCAAAAGGTCAAGAGGGTGACAAGCTTGAGCCGGATTTTTCAAGTTTTGTGGTGCTAATCGATTGATAAATACTTTTCCTGTGCTCTCGGCAAAAGTATTTAAATATGCTGTCTCACCTGTGACATAGGTGATAGTGATGAAGGAAATATACGTTGTAGACTATGATTTGCCACAGGATAAAAGAAGGAGGCAATTTTATAGACATTTGAATAGGATTTTAAAAGACTGTCACTGGAAGAAGAGCAGCCAGAGCGTCATTTTAGTAGACGATTTTACTGTAGCCTTTGACATTCTCCAGTTAGCGAGGGCGTATAATGCCCGCTGTGCAAACATGTACAAGGCAGTTCCCTGCTCAGCATAGAAATGTACAATAACTTGGAAATAGGCTTTGCTTAGTCAGCACAAAGATATTTTTGAAACCCCACTATATGCTGATAGCAGTCTCGGAAAATCTATAAAAAGTGCTCCTGCAAAAAAAGCAAAAGAAGAATGAGGAGAGGTTACAAACATTCTCACCTGCAAACCCACACATCTACTGAAACATTTAAAAACAAATGTAACTTACCACACTCATGGATTCTTCAAAAATAGACAAAAAGGTGAGAACATGAAATTACAATTTACATGCAGAGACTGCGGAAGAAAACAGTCGATGGTTGTCTGGAACATTTGTGTTCTTGTAAATGAAAATAAAGAACACAAAGACATAATTATTTATGAGAACGAGATCCGATGTAAATCCTGTGGATCACCCCATATGAAACCTGATTACATGGGGATTACTGCAGCTACAATGCGCAAAGCACTTCAACCCCGTTATGATGAGCTCAACCTTGCCAATGACATTATCACTATGGAAAATAAATCCATGCCTTTTTCAGAGGCCAACTCCTATATTGAGAAAAGGATTCAGGAAGAGCCACAAAATGGAGAACTCAGATTGCGGCATGCTAATCAATTACGGAAGCTGAATAGATATGATGAAGCTATTAAAGAATACGAGGAATCACTCCGATTAAATGAGAATCTCATTGCTTCGCTAATCAATTTGTGTGACATTTTCCTTTACAGAAGCAAAGAATACAAAGAAAAGGGAGCATTGACAAAGGCAAGAAACTATTTTGAAAGAATGGTTAACGTCTATCGTTCTGGCAAGGCAGTCTTTACGACCATAGAAGAGAGGAAGACAGTTCCTCTATGGATAAAGGATAGGAAAACTGTGTTATACCCAAAGAAGAAAAGGCGCTAGCTCAGGTACATTTGTTGTTTCCGAAATGAAACTTCCATTAGGGTTTCTAATTTTCTTGAATACTATACTGTCCCGACCTTTTGTCACTTCCTCCGTGTATTCTCCTTTGATCTTTGATAAAGCTTTACTCTTTCCGGATTCTTATCTGCCAGAGATGGTGCTGATCATGAGATATGATATTTCTTGCCAATCCCCTGATAGTGTAATTATCCCCTCCGGGTTCAGTCAACTGCTCTTCTGTGAGTGCAGCAATAAAATCTGTGTAAGCTTTCCTGTTCTTTCTGACTTCTTCTGTGATCTGACTTCTGCTCAGGTTCCTCCTTTCTGATACTACTTCAGCATTGAATGCGTCAAAATCAGGTAAGTCTGGAAGCGGCTCACCTCGGAGCAGGGTTCTGCTTAAATCCACAAATATTATATCCCATGCAGCTACATGAGAAAGGATGTCCTTTGCTGTCCACGTACCAGTGATGAGGGTTGTTTCGAATTCTTTCTCACTTAATTGTTCTATCTCTCCAATGAAATCTTCAATGGAGCGTTCCATTTCCTGTATGAGTTCTTCTTTTTTCATCTGCAGAGAATAGATTTTGTCTTTAAAAAAGGTTGAGATATAGATTGATGTAGATGTAGGTAGATGTAGTTATATGTTGGATTAGATGTAAACCCTCTCCAGAATTATCCCTCCACTATTTGCGGTATGTCATGACACAACCGCGTCCTGTAAACCTTATAAATCCTCCAGAATAAGAACAGATATGCCTGCCAATGTTACCCCAGAATACTTGGCTGCAGAAGAAGAGTACAGGCGCGCCAGAACCCCTAAGGAGAAGTTGAAAGCTTTAGAAAAAATGCTTTCTCTGATCCCAAAGCACAAGGGTACAGAAAAAATGCAGATGCAGATCAAGAGAAAAATATCTAAAACTAAAGAAGAAATGGAAACACGGGTTAGAAAATCAAGTCGCGGCCCCACCTTTAACGTAAAAAAGGAGGGAGCAGCCCAAATAGCATTGGTAGGTCTCCCCAACTCTGGAAAATCATTAATCTTACACCAGCTGACCAATGCAGATGTAACAGTAGATAACTACCCGTTCACCACCAAAATGCCCACTCCAGGGATGATGGAATACAAAGATGTCCAGATTCAGTTGGTGGAGATTCCAGCTATCATCAAAGATGTCTCTTTGGGAAAGGGGTTCGGCCTCCAAATCCTGAGTGCTATTAGAGCTGCAGATGCAGTAGCTTTGATCATAGACTTATCTTTGAATCCTTTAGAACAGATGAAGACTATTTTGGATGAGCTGGAAAAGGGGGGTATCAAATTGAATGAAGAACCTCCTGATTTAGAAATTGTGAAAAAAGCTGAGGGTGGAATCGATATCAGAGGAAAACAGTTCTTCAGTGGTGATGAACAGATCATGAAAGAGCTATTACTCAAAGAGAAGATCCACAATGCCATAATTGTCTTCCGGAGTGAGACTACGTTAGAACAGTTCCAAGAAGCTCTGGATGAGTCAAAAGCTTTCAGACCTGCAATCATTCTGGCTACCAAGGGGGATATTAAAAACAGCAAGAGAAACTTTGCTGTGCTCAAAAAGTATTACAGTGATTATGATATTGTGCCCATTTCAGCTGAAAAAAAAATAAATCTAGAACATGTCCAAGAATCCATCTATAAAAGTTTGAACATCATCCGAGTATACACCAAAACCCCTGGGGAGGAAGTGGCGTACCCACCCATTACTATGAAACCTCATTCTACGGTGTATAAGGCTGCAGGCAGAGTTCACAAACAATTTCAGAGAAAATTCAAGTACGCCAAGATATGGGGTCCTTCAGCAAAGTACGATGGCCAGAAAGTGGGGTCAGACCATGTACTCCAAGATGGAGACATTGTAGAAGTCCATATCCGTTAAGGTTCAATTACTCAGATTCATAGATTCGCAGATCTAGAAATCCACAAATTACATTAGATTACATTTTCAGATGAGAATTCTCATTATAATAGATAAATAGGAAAAATAAAGATCAAATCATTACCAAAAGCAACGAAAAGAAGAAAAAAGAAAGAAAAATAGAATTATGCGGGTGGGATTTCAGTATAGATTGTCTTGACATCCACACCTCTGCGAATGTTGTACGCATAGTATGCCAGAAAGATGATCAGACCAATACTCATCCAGACAGCAGCGATCATTATGTCTTTCATTCCAGCCTCTAAGAGTTGGGCTCCAGCAACGAAGAGTAGTAAGAAGTTTCCTCCAAATCCAATGATACCTGCAATAGTCATCAACGGGACACCGCCGATTTCCCACATAATGCTCCTTTCGTAGACCTCTCTCCGCACGTATGGAGTAATTGCGGCAGCCAGACATCCAAACAACACAGCAAAGATGTACAGCATAGTAGTTTCCATAGCTGCAGTCCATGCTCCTCCGTGGCAGATGAAGACACCGACTAACCCTCCAATAGTGGTCAGCAGGATAGCGTAGTGGGGACTGTGGAACCTGTCGTTGACTTCAGCAATCTTCTCTGGGAAGAACCTGTCAAAGGACCATGAGAATACTAGTCGTGAACAGACCAAGAAGAATGCGGGAATGTCGTTAAGCAGCCAGATAGCTGCTGAGACTGCCATGATCATCTGCAGTGCATGTTGTCCAGGTGCTAATGCAGCAGCAAAGGTTGGTAGGAGTGGCGATGGATAGTTGGGCACTATAGCAGCCAGTTTTTCTGGAACTTCGTAGGCGCAGAATGCGTACTGGGAGATGAACTGTCCAAATGCTCTGTACACCATTACACCGACGAATGAGTAGTAGAAGATGATCAGAATAGCACTGATGGAGATTGACCACACCATACCTTTTGATGGGTTCTTAATTTCACCGCCCATGTAAGCTGCTGCAGTAAAGCCAATGTAGGCCCAGACAGCACCGATGGCAGCACCACCTGTCGCACCCCAGCTGAAATCAGTTGGGGCCCAGCCCGATTGTTCGGCCAGTTGCACAATTTTATCATAACCACCGTAGGTTTGGTCCCACAAAGTAGGTGCATCTCCTGGTGATCGGAGGAGGAAGTAAGCAACCATGACAAAACTTCCAATGACACCAAGGACAAGACCAATGTTGATGATAGCACCGTAGATCCGTGCTCCAAAGAGAGTAATAACAGCAGACAAAATGACGATTAAGACACCTAGTGCCACACACGCTAGTGTTCCTTCTTTCAATGTACCTGCCATGTTAGCAGCAAACTCGCTTCCTGTAGCCTGGTGAGCTATTCTGAAGCCAAGTCCCCAGAAATCAACATCATAGTAAGCAATGATACCTAATGACATAATCTCTGTAAACCAAAAGCCCCAGCTAGTCAAAAAGCCCAGTACAGGACTGAGTCCTCTGGAGATGTAGATGTAGTCACCACCAGTTCTGGGCATACTGACAGCTAGCATAGTATATGATACAGCAGTTGCGAGCACTGGAATTCCAGCAAGGATGTATGCCAAGGGAACATTTGCACCGGGGTTACTGTAGCTGGCCAAGATTAACAACTTGTTGATACCTCCACCAATGGTGTGGGTTAAGGGAATAGCAACAGCAGTGAAAAGTCCGATTTCTCTGACAAGGCCTGACGCTCTTCTGGTAAAGACTATGGGTTCCTCTTTCGCCATATTCTTTCCTCCTTGTTTGTGTATTGTCGAAACTGTGTTCGACGCATATAGTGTCCAAAATGACTATATAAAACTTTCGGTTTTCTGGTTTTTTTGCATAGGTTAATTAAAAAAATATGTCCAATTTTACCCCCTTTATTTTGATGAAATTACGGATTTCCCACGTTTTTTCGTATTCTGTTCGAAACCTTATGAAAGTGTGTTCTTTTCACAGGTTTGGTGATGAACTGTATTTTCAATTGTACTGGATATGGTGAAATTTCAGCCAGAATAAGAACAAAGAATGCCAGAGACCTCTCTTTGAAAGTGAAAATCCTCTCCACCTGCAGTTGGTGATCTTTTGTGTCTTGAGGATATGGGGTAATCCGGGTATACAATTAAAAGTAGTAATGAACCCTCAGTGCTTTATTGCAAAGATATATAAAGGAAAAGGGTAAGGAGGAGAGGATGCTGAGAAAAATACGTCGGTTCATTTTCCGAACAGATGAGGAGCTGGAAAACCTTGCCTGGTTAATTTCAGTAATAGATTCGTATAGAGTTGGTATGGGAGTGGACATGGAAGCTCTGCGAGACAGAATACGCAAGCTCCGGGGTCCTCTCAGAATGAAAAACTGGCCTCAAGTGTACAACGACATGAAGTTTATTGCAGATCTCCCTCTTCAAAAGGAACCTGGTATCAAGTTTTATATGAGCCTTTTCGTGTTCTTGAGGTTTCTGGTTAAACAAGCTTTTCTCATCGTGGGTATTATACTCTTCATATTTTTGTTGTCTTCCAGAATGCCGTTCATCAGCCCGGGACAGCTGAAATACTTTTTGTACGCGATCATAGCAGGTGCATGGTTAGTAGTAGTGGTTCGATGGGTTGCCAGAGATAAGATGAGGATGTTTTACTACCACCACCAGAAGGACTATAAAAAGAATGAAGAACGGCTGCAGAAGGCTGCCCAGAACCTCATTGACAAGATGGGAAAAGTTTTGACAGAGAAAGGAGATAATCCGAAAAAATACACCTTTTCTGTATACCAAAAGGACTACAAAGGCATTAAAGTTGTAAAGGGTGCTTCAATGCTCAGGGACTTTTACACTGTTACAGTGAAGAAGAGGTAGCAGAAGGGTTAAAGGAGATCTTTTATGGTTGATGTTGTGAATACAGATGCAGTGGTCTGCAGGAGAATGCAGGTGATCCTGTGAGTGTGAGAGGTAAACTCATTGAGTCACAGGTGGTCTTTGAAGATGAACCTGAAGTGTCCAAACTGCACAACAAGGGATTTTACGGAAAGATCAAGGACGAAAAGTTGTACTTCAATTTCTTGGAAGCTTTGTATTTAATGGAAAAGGGGAAAATAGAAGTGGAGTACCAGCAAAAAGTCCTCACCTTCTCTGAGTTACTGGAGTTGGCCAGGTCAGAAGCTGAATTTGATATCCGGTATTTTGTGTACAAAGACTTGAGAGATAGAGGGTTGCTCGTCAAGACTGGGTTCAAGTACGGGTGTCACTTCAGGGTGTACCGGAAGGGGCCTGAAGCGCATGCAGAGTATCTGGTGCACGTAATCCCAGAAAAGAGGGAATTTCAGACCTATGATATTGTGAAACACTGCCGTCTGGCACATTCTGTGAACAAGATGATGGTTTTTGCCTTCATTGATGAGGAGGGAGATATCACCTACTACTCTGTAGAAAGGATGAGGATGTAGTATGAAAATTGACAACGTGAAAGCACGGCAGATCATAGATTCCCGGGGAAATCCCACAGTGGAAGTGGATGTGTATACGAAATCAGGGATGGGACGGGCTGCTGTCCCTTCTGGAGCTTCCACAGGGAGATATGAAGCTTTGGAGTTGAGAGATGGAACCCACCACTACCATGGAAAGGGAGTCTTGAAAGCAGTTTTAAACGTCAATGAAAAGATCTCAAAAATTGTAGTAGGAAAAAATGTGGAAGATCAGAGAGAAATCGATGAAGCCATGATAACTCTGGATGGAACTGAGAACAAGTCAACCTTAGGGGCTAATGCTATTCTAGCAGTTTCACTGGCAGCGGCTCGCTGTGCTGCAGACTCACTAGGCATTCCCTTGATGTCCTACTTGGATGAAAAAGCACACATCCTCCCTGTGCCTCTCTTTAACATCATAAATGGGGGAGCTCACGCCCCCAATGAACTGGATTTCCAGGAGTTCATGGTTGCCCCCGTGGGAGCTGGGAGTTTTGCAGAAGCTGTAAAAATGGGGTCTGAAACCTATCACGAGCTGGAGATAATACTGGGAGGAAAGCAATCTGTGGGAGATGAAGGAGGATTTGCTCCTGCAATGAAAAAAGTTTCAGAACCGCTGGATGCTATAGTAAAAGCTGTAGAAAACCTGGGATATGAAAAAGAGGTAAAACTAGCTCTAGATTGTGCCCCTTCCTATTTCTACCATTCTGAAACCAACCAGTATCACCTTGAAGGGCAAAAATTAGATACAGACTGTATGGTAGACTTCTATGAAGACCTCGTTGATACCTATCCTCTGGTATCTATAGAAGACCCCATGTTTGAAGAAGATATTAAAGGATTCCAGAAGATTACCCGAGTATTAGGAGATAAAATCATGCTGGTGGGAGATGATGTATTCGTCACCAATTCAAAACTGTTAAAGCAAGGAATCCAGGAAAACGTGTGTAATGCTCTCCTGTTGAAGGTGAACCAGATCGGCACCTTATCTGAAGCTTTGGATGCTGCTGTCATTGCTTTTGAAAACGGATACGATGTAGTAGTATCACATCGGTCAGGGGAAACTGAAGACACCTTTATTTCACACTTATCAGTGGCATTAGCCTGCGGATGGATCAAATCAGGCGCGCCTGCCAGAGGAGAACGCACAGCCAAGTACAATGAATTACTGCGAATTGAAGAATTTCTGGGAGGAAAGGCAAAGTACGGATTATGATGGCCTCATTGCAGTTTTTTCCTTGAAGTACCCTCTTTGAGCTTTTTGTCTGCAGCAGATTATAGAAAGTGGAACTGTAACTAATAGTATTCAGTCTCATTACCTGTAGAACTACCTGGTTTGTGATAGGAACCTTTATAATATCTCACAAAAAGACACAGCAATGTACAGAGTACTCTTTTCATCACTTCTCGTTCAGCCAGAAAGTGCAGAAGCAGACTTGATAGAATTTTTTCTTGAATGGTCGAAAACGCATGTTAATCTTTTAAAGAGTGCCATCATTCTCACCCTTGTCATAGATATTATCTTGATTCTGGCTGTAATCATGAAAAAAGAGCAAATCTTAAAACAAATTGAAGAACATAACAAGATAGAAAAGTGGTTCATTCTCTCATTCTTTTCTGCTGCCGTATTCGGAGCCTCTCTTGCTGTGATGGCTTTTGGATTTTTTGGGTTGTATTCTGCAGGAGTCTATTTTGCCCCTGTTCTCCTGGCCACACCAGTGTTTTTGGTAGTAGTCTGTCTATCACTGGTGGTCTGTTTTGCCACCTTTGTACTGTTGTTTGCACAGTTATTCATAAAGATGCAGCCTGTCCAGCCTGTCATTTCAGAAACTGTAAACTGGGGAGGCACGCCTGTTTTGGTAGTTGTAGTAGCTTTCTTTGTTGTATCATTTCCTCTGGCACTTATTTCAGGGACTGGAAGCTCTGTAGCTGGTTATGGGGTTTTAATTGTTTTTCCCTTGTTTCTGGTTCTGAAAACCTATAAAGGACCTCTGGGTGCTCTAGGGTTTAAAAAACCTGTGTTAAAAATCCTCCTCATATCTCTTCCTTTGGTGCCTGTCTTAATTTTAGGAAACAATATCATCTATGAGATCACAGAAAGAATTATTGGTCAGTTTCCCTTAGATGAGTTTACAGCAGACATGATATCAGAAAATCCTGTAGTCATGGTTATACTGGTAGGAGGGTTAGGACCTGTGGGAGAGGAGATCTTTTTCAGAGGCTTTGCCTATGGAGCTTTAAAGAGAAAGTACGGAGTCAGGAATGGGATACTCCTTTCTTCTCTTTTTTTTGGTGCTTTTCACTTTATCCCGTGGCAGATTCCCTATGCGTTCATGGCAGGTTGTATTTTGTCCTACGTTTATGAGAAGACCGGGTCTATTTACTCACCTATTCTGTTTCACATTTTGAATAATGTAATAGCAGTGATTGGAGTATGGATGTGAAGGTATGAAGCTGTGTTACAAACTGTGGCTGGAATCTGAAAATGGAAAGTTCATTTTAGGTGAAGGGACAGCCCGGTTACTGCACGCTGTTGAGGAGGAAGGTTCCATATCTGAAGCAGCCAGATCATTGGAAATATCCTACGCTCATGCATGGAGAAAAATAAGGGGAATTGAACAAAACTTCGGAAAAAGGGTGGTGGAACGAAAGAGAGGAGGGAAAAAAGGTGGAAGTTCTGCACTTACCCGGGAAGGGAGAGCCCTCTTGGAAGAGTATGAAGATCTGAAAATGAAAGTTGAAAAGGTTTTACACTAGAGAAGGTAATTTCAGTTAAAGGAACCTGCTGGTTCTATTCAGGTAATCAGGTCCTATTGAAATTGAAAAAGAAGAGCACGTCTTCAGTCTCGGGCACATGAATACAGTAATAAAAATGAATGTGTGAACACATGAAATGAGAGGTCTAAAAAATCTAAAAAATCTAAAAAGTTTGAAAAGTTGCAATCCAGAAAATGAAAATAAACAAAAAAATGGTAAAAAAAATGATTAGAAAGTACCAAATATTCTGTGTTCCAGTTCTTTGAGATTCGTGTCGATGATTCGTTCCAGTTCTAGATCCTTGGCCTTTGGCAAACGCTTTTTCTCTCCTTCCAGTGTTAAGTACACGCGCATAGCTTGCTGCAGGTTGTCACGTACGTATCCTTTGGTGAACCTGCTTAAGGCTTCCTCTGTCTTCTGGTGGAACTGAACGAGTTCTGCTGGCGGAGTACGTGTCGGTGATGGAGTGGGCTCTCTCGTCGGTGTAACCTGTGGTGTGGTGGCAGGTCTGCTGACTGGCTGGGTTACTGGCTCTTCCAGACGGAACCGGGATGCAGAGGGCTGTTCTGCACGGTACGCTGGGCGAGGACGGCTTCTCCTTCTGGAGATGATAAATGTCGCCAGAACCACTGCTGCTACAGCAATAGCTGCTATTCCCAGATATAAGGTCATGCCGGGCTTTGATGCTTGGAGTGCTTCTTCCAGTCTTTGCTGGGCTCTTGCCTGGTTCTCTGTATCACCAATGCGGCTGTAAATACTGCTGGCCTGCTCAAAGCTCTGTGAAGCTTGCTCATAGTTTCCCAGACTGAATGCCTGATCTCCCTGGTTCATGTACGTTTCTGCCTGTAAATACGAATTACACAAGTCCTCGTACTGCTGAGCTTCTGATGCCTTTCCAGGATCGCCTGCGTTGATGTACTGTGCTGCAACAGAGGCAAAGAGGTCCCGTGCCTGGGCATAGTCTCCCTGGGTGAAATACAGGATTGCCTGCTGGTACAGAGCTTCTATCTGTTCTAATCCACCTCCAAGGGCAAACCGCTGCGTCACTGAATTGTTCTTGCGGTTGGTGTCGCCTGCAGCCTGGGCTCTGACCGAGAAGTTGAAGGAACCTGCCTGTGCTGTCCATCCAAAGGTGATGGGCTGAGAAGCACCTGCAGTCAACGTCACTGTCTGCCTTGAGGTGAGCCCGTTGTCTACAAAAAACTCCACTACGACATCAGATACTATCCGCTGGGTGTAGTTCACTGCTAACACAGTAACTGTCACATTTTCTCCCACTTGGGGCTGAGGCGGCGAAAACTGAAGGTTTGTTACGCCCACATCAACCACATACGTCATGGCAGTCAGCGTCAGTGAGTCCTTCACTTCCAGTGAATCTTCTTTTACCTTTCCCACTCCACGAATCTTGATCTCATACTTTTCTGCAGAAATGCTTTCCGGTGGTGAGAGTGTGAGTTTTAATTCCACAGCCTCTTCAGGATTGAGGTCAAAGTCGTTCTTTGAAAACTGAGCTTTCCAATTGTCGGGCATTTCTGCTGATAGAGTTACCACGAGTTCTGGATATCCCTTCTGGATGACCTTCAAGTTGAAGATCATGGAGCCACCTGCGTATCCTTCCATTATCTCCTCAGCAGAGATTACCTCGAACTTCTGCTGCTGTTCTGCAAAGGGTATGGTTCCTCCACCTCCCTGCTCAGGTTCTTCAGGTGGTGGTGAAGGTGGTGGTGTGGGGGGCGGTTCTGGAATAGGTGGGACAGTAGGTACTGCTCCCACTGGGACTGCCACTGTGAATACCACCACGACGAGTGCGAACACCATGAATTTTTTCATTTCTGATCACTTCCCTTTGGATGGGAAAAATATAAAGGTTGCGCTTTGAAGCACAACCTAGGCGTAAGTCAGTGTACAGCTCTGTGAAACGTAGACGTAGTACGCTAGTCCAACTTTCATCACTGTGAACCCTGAAGACTGGTATCCTCCTACAATATAAGCATACCAGTGGTCTCCTAATGCAGCATCTCCTGCAGCGTATGCATCATACGACCAGATCTGAAGTACACTGTTGGGTGAGAACGTTATGGGTCCTCCACCTGTGAAGTCCTGGTTGTTAGTCTGGGTTGCTAACCCGACCAGGTTCCAGCCAGCTTTCAGGTGGATAGTCTTCTGTGTGTTGGGAGTACCAACGATTACCCAGTTGTAGGTTTGCTCTGTTGTGTTTCCTGTCACCTTTACCCAGTAGCCGTACCGGAAGGGGTCGCCGTTGTAGGTAGTTTCGTTCAAGGTGAAGACATTATCTGTCGTCGTGCTAAAAGGCGAGTTGGGATAAATCTCCCAGGCTCCTCCTGCAGCGTGTCCTGGCGGTGTGAATCCTGTTCCAGGCTTCAACCTGGTGACCTGCATCCACTTGTCGTCAAGGTCGAACAGCAGCACTGGTAAAGGTGTGTCTGCGTCCACGTTCAGAGGGATAGACACCATGGACCAGCCCTTGTCGTACAGGTTATCTGCAGGGTTGTACCGTAACTGGACAGTGTAGGAAACTACTGTACTGCCGTTGGCTTGCTGCAACGTGTAGTCATTAGAACTGGTGGTAGCAGAGACATTGTTGGATTTAATAGTGTAGTTGGATTTGCTCGCACTGACCACGTATGTTCTGCCAGAGAGTAATGTTGGCAAAGTGTAGTCACCTGAAGTGTCAGTTGTTCTGACTCCAACCTTTACCAGTGTGCCCTTGAAGTCTGTATCGAAAGCTCTGACTGCTGCATCCTGGATACCTGAAGACCCATTAGTTACTGTACCTGAGATCTCTGTTCCTGTAGTACCCAATGTGAAGTTCCCATCTGATACATTACCGTTCTTGTCGTACCAGCTAACAGAAGTGGAAGACACTTCTACGCTCTTGAAGTCTGTGACATATCCGTCCTTGGAAACCACGATATTGTAGATTGCAGGTTCTCTCTCCTGTTCATACAGTGGGTCCCACGCAGTGGTGGGCAGGTTGAACCAGAAGAGTCCAGTGGAATCTGATGTCGTTTCATAGTAGAAGGGCGCTGCAGTATCTTTCAAGTGCCCTGCCAGATACGCTTTGACTGTACATTCTACTGGATCTGTAGTACCACACACATTACCTGGACAGGCTGGTGGACCGCAATCGCCAGTGGTGAAGTTCCAGACTGAGGACCATCCGCTGGTTCCTGCAGAATTTGACGCATTTGCCCGCCAGTAGTACGTGGTGAAACTGGATAGTGTTCCCGACGGTATGGTGTACTCTGACACAGTAACGTTCTGGTTGACTATGGTGGATGAGAATCCACTGTCTGTAGATACCTGAACTGTGTACTCTGTAGCTCCTGCAGAATCGGCCCACTGTAAGGTGGGTGTACAACTGGTATCTGAAGCTCCATTGGATGGGCTCTGCAGAGTGGGTGGATCAGGTACTATTACACCGCCGCAATCGCCTGTGGTGAAGTTCCACACTGAAGACCATGCACTAGTACCGTAAATGTTGGTAGCATTGACACGCCAGTAGTAGGTGGTGAAACTGGTCAGTGTTCCTGACCCGACAGTGTACTGGGATACAGAAACTGTCTGGTTGACTACTGTAGAACTGAAGTTACTGGCTACTGACACCTGGACTGTGTAGGTAGTAGCTCCTTCAGATTCAGACCAGTCCAAAGTGGGTGTACACGTTGTATCTGAAGCTCCATTGGTTGGACTGAGCAGCGAGGGGGGATTTGGCGGCGGCTGAGGACCTTCTTCATACGCGAAGGCAAAGTCAATGTCTGTGGTAATAGAGTTTACAGGGATTGCATAAGCTCCAGTATACGGTGGTGGTGGGGTTGCATTAGCTAACATGCAGCTGCCAGCTGAAGCTGACACATCGTAAGCACCAGGTGGCAGATTCTTGATCAGGTAGGTATCACCACTGTTATTAACTGTAGCACTTCCGCCTCCTGATCCGCCTAGTACCTGGTTTGCAGTGACAGTAGCCTGGTTGGCGCAGCTTGCATCCCAGGTGACAGTACCTGAGATACCACCGTTCATAGATATGAAGTTGATGTTGGCATTGTTGACGCCACAGTCTGGCCAGACAACTACCACGTTCAAGACACCAACGTAGTAGTCAGTCTTTGAGGCTACCACTGTCCATGCCCAGGTCTTGTTCAGATCAGATATCTGGGCATCTGACCAGGGCACATCTGTGAACTCGTAGTACCCATTTCCATCAGTAGTGGTCATGTAGTAACCCAAGTGCCTGCCGTACAGTGAGGATTCTAATTGTGTTCTGTGCATGTCAGACAGTTTGACCTGCACTCCAGGTACTGGTTCAGCTCCTTCTCTGACATAACCAGATACTGTACACGTGTATCTCCTCATGTGCGCAATTTGAACTTTGGTTTCTATTCCTGCACTGACTGCAATAGGTCCTTTGGTTTCCACTTCGTAGTTTGACTTCTCCATGTGGATGTAGTACTGATCCCAGGGTTGGACATTCAAGATGATGTAGTACCCTTCACTGTCTGTCACGACGTGCTGTCCAGTGGGGTTGACTCTGATGTCAACATTACAGAATCCATCAGTTAACTCTAATGTGACGTAGCCAGATATCCATCCAGTAGTGGGTGTTGTGGGCAAGGTCATTATCGGAAAGCCTTCGTCAGGGCCAAGTGGAAAGATCCACGGCAAAGCAGCTCCTACAGCTACCCAATCAGCCCGCACAGGGACACCGCCAAACCAGGACCATCCAATACCAATGTTGTTGTCCATGTCATGGTATTTCCGCATCTGGTACCCGGGGGCATACGCTGTTCCTGTGTGCGTTCCTGTGGGTACATCCAAGATAGTGTAGTATCCACAGCAGTCTGTGAGATCTTTGTATTTTCCTGAGATAGCGATTTCAACATCCTGAAGCAGTTGGGGTGGAGCTGCATTGTTGGTGACAAACCCATGGACTCTCCCTGTTCGCTTCTTGTAGGTGAAGTCCTTTGTCACAATACTGTTCACCACCACAGGCTCTCCCTGACCAAACTCGTTGACACTGTAGGTGACCCAGTAGTCAATACCACAGGTACCACCTCCACAGATCTTCATCAAGTATGTACCGATCTCCAGGTTCTGGAAGATGTAGAATCCGTTGGTATCTGTTTCATCCTTGCGTTCCCAGGGAATCCACACTGAAACTGCTGCGCCAGATACATCTCTTCCATCTTCATTGACTACTCTGCCGTTTAAAGTTGCTCTCCGCTTAGACATGGGGAATACTGTAGCACCTGGATCTCCTGCAAAGCCATTCACGAAGACCAGTCCATCTGAAGGTCCTACCGATGGGTTGGCCAGTGTGATGTAATCCGCTTTTGTAGCCACAATAGTTGTTGTAGATGTTCCTGTGGGGAGTACTACATTCTTGATAATGTAGAATCCGTAGCTGTCTGTATAACCTGTCATGCCTCCGAAGGTGGTCTTCACTGCTACACCTTGTATACCTTCTCCAGGTTCAAATGAAGTACCTGGTGAATAACCATTCTGATCTGGTATGATATACCCTTGCCAAGCGCCAGGCTCATCTACTGGAGCATCTGAGGCCACTGTCCGTCTCACTGTATTGTGGTACACGAACCCTGAAATGAACTTTCCTGGTGGTGTAGCTGGCAGTGTAATGTTCTTGTAAGTGATCTGATCATACCTGATCTGAACACTTTCTA
>SMTZ1_10001625_pt1 | contig 25017 bp, 25 predicted proteins | sample DeeMarSWOR136_30_FD_25667 | JGI IMG/M metagenome (IMG submission 25667) | reverse complement strand
ACAACAACCAGAATATCCTTCTGATCTGGGGATACGGCTGACAGGGCACCTACGCTGGTTCTCTTATCATGAGCAACCCTAGTATCTGGTCATACTACGGGTATAACCACTTACTCTTGATTCGATGGCATGACTTCAACATTGACGAATATGTACAGATGACTGAAATATCTGTAGAAACGTATGTCTAACTCCCACCTCTAGATCTCTTCAGTAACCCATGACAATTTTCTGCCATTTATCACGCCAACTTTTACAAAATGATAACAAAGAAGATTAGAACCCTTAACCACCGAAGACTTAACAACCCCTTATCCCAAAACCTTAAAAAAGATACAGAAGAGCAAGAGCAGAAGACAGTGTATGAAATGGAATCTCACGCATCCTCAGGTAATATTAACAAATTCTATATCTACTTCTTTTTGGGTCGGTTAAATTTATGGCTCCCCATCTACATACTGTATCTTTTAGGCAGAAATTTTTCAATGACCCAGATCACCCTGCTGGATAGCATGTTCTGGCTGGTCATGGTAGTATTTGAAGTGCCCACAGGAGCTGTGGCTGATAAATGGGGGAAGAAACACAGCCTCATCTTCTCGTGCATACTCACTTCAGGTGGGTTAGCCTGCTTTGGGCTGGCAAGAACGTATGTGCTCGTTTTACTGGCCTATTTCTTGTGGGCTGTGGGTGTTACCTTCGAATCAGGGGCTTTGTCTGCTTTTCTTTACGATTCTTTGAAAAACATCGGCAAAGAAGCTGAATACGGCAAATTTATGGGGAGGGGGATGTCTCTTGCTTTGATTGCTTCCAGCATTGGGAGCGTGACTGCAGGAGTTCTGGGTGGGATTTCACTTGCACTGCCCATTTTTGTCTCATCTGTTATCGCAGTTGTGATGCTCTGTATTGCTCTCACCTTTAGAGAACCTGAAATTGAAAGAAAAGAAAAAGAATCGTATTTCATCCACGTTAAAGAGAGTTTTGGATACTCCTGGAAGCACCCTCAGTTGCGAACGCTCCTCTTCTTTTATGCATTTACCTTTTCAGCAATCTGGATTATTGGTATCTTTTATCAACCTTATTTGAAGAATCTGGGTATCAGAGTCGAAATAGTTGGTGTCATTTACCTGTTTGCCACATTACTGGCAGCAGCAGGCGCTTCATTAGCTTCCCGTTTTGAATCTATTACCGGTGAGAGCGGGTTTCTGATCAGTATTCCTGTAATATTCGTTTTTTCGTACCTCTTCATGGGATTCCTCCACAGTTTAGTGGCAATCTCCTTTATCTTTGCCATCTCATTCTTCAGAGGTGCTTTCTGGCCCATCATGAGTAAGTACTTGAATGAGAGGATTCCTTCAGAAAGGCGTGCTACCATAATCTCTCTGGCCAGTTTAATGTACAGTGTTATCATGATTCCATCAGAACCTATATTTGGTAAATTGGCAGATCGATTCTCCATAAATACCTCAATTATTATACTCGCTGTTGTCTACGGAATCATTGCCAGCATTATTGTAGGTTTCTGGCTTGCAAGATGCAGAAAATCCGATTCTTAACCTGTGCAAAGAAAGAAAAGGTTGTATTATTATACTTTGAGGCTGTCCCAGAAAGCGTTTTAATATTCAGTAAGTGTCTTTTCTTCTCTTTTATGTCTGGTGTACCTCTATTGACAGATAAGAAAACACCTATTTTTTAAGAAAATTTGAATTATGGAAGCATTTTGATGCAAAGCATTCCATGATAAAAGTTATGTGCAAAAATGTTTGCTACACGTGTAACAAAAAATTCGGTGGATAATTAAGTACAAAAGAGAGGAACCTCAAAGAGTGGACAACTCCATGGTACCACAAAGGTTATACATCTACATATGTATGTTTCAATAAAGAAATGAGGAGGTTAAAAAATGAGCTTCATACTTGAAAAGAAGAAAAGAAAAATGCAAATTGATTTATTTAGTAGATTTTGCTGGATTAAAACTCCCTGGGTGGGTACAGAAAACTTCATCATCTATTGCTCCAATTCTGTCAAGCAAATTCTACTGAAACCACAACAATTTGGGAGAGTGATCTCTTGAAAATTGATAGTGGTAAGACAGCTACTATTATTGCAAGAATAATAGTCACTATACCATTAATCTTTGTTGGATACATGTGGAACCCACGCATAATAACCTGTCTTCTTAGAAGTCCATGTAGACCCTTTTTTGATGAAATTGTGCTTACAACTCTGATTGATGCATCAATAATTCTGATTTGTCCTTCTATTTGGTTCCCAAATTCAAGATTACTTCTATATCTGGGAAAAATAGGTTCAATTATCTGGTTGCTCCCCATGGGTTTTTATACTCTGATGGTATTTGGAGAATTTGAACATGCCGAACCAATAGCTTTAGTAGTCTATTTCATTGTACTTCTATCCACAGCTGCAATTATGATATCTCTGTGGAAGCCAAGAAGATATAGAAGGTAATACAATGAAGAGAATTGTTGGGTTTATTTTGCTATCGATTTTTATTTCTGCATTGCCAATAGAAGGACTCTTCACTGAGAATCAGCTTGACTTGGAAGTAACTGTAGAGATACCAGAATTTATGGTTCGGCAAGGAGGACTTCACGGTAAAGCACAAATTACTTTCAAAGGCGATTCAAATGATGAACTAACCCTTATTTCAATCAAAGTGTATCATCAAGCCAAGATTCTATTTGAAAAAGATATTTCTAGAAATCTTGTGGGAATAAGGAAAAAACTAGAGGAATACCAAAATGCCGTAAATAAATACAAAAACGCTATGAAATCAGCAAGCAACGAAGAGGATATTTCAGCAATACGGGAGAGAATGATAACCCTACAGAATGAGATTCTTAGAGGGATAGATATTCAAACAATTACTATTGACTCTCATGCATTGTTTGGTGGTGATTTTGCAGTTGGTAATACAGAACAAGTGAATATACTGGTAGAATATGAGTACAAAGGTGAAAAACAAGTAATAGAGAAAATCCATTCAATTGAAATTCTTCCACCTTATCCTATCATCCCTGTTCCTGATTCCCCACCCTATATTGATTCACACTGGTATTTTGGAGATCTTCATGTCCACACAGGTTATAGCAGTGTTGCAGGCTATGATGGTAACCCTAATACTGATTGTGATGATTGTGATGTAGAGGCTGAAAATCCAAGTGGCTATACAATAGGACAACTCAGGAGTAACGCATGGTCGACTGGTAGAGATTGGCTAACCATAACGGATCACAGCTACTGTGTCAATCTATTTAACGGTTGTGGAGTGAACGAATGGGATCATACCCAACAAGAAGTTGGAATTTATAGTTATCCAAATTATCCAAATGAACCTGTCCTCATAGTGAGAGGTGAAGAAGTCAGTCTGGAAGAAGACTCGTATTTGTGTTTAGCTGATTTAGCATGTCACCTTGGGGGTCAGTTTATGAATACATATATCTCGGGGGGATCAATTACTCAAGATTACACCAGCCAACAAGGCATAAATCTAGTTAATTGGCAAAATGGGTTATCCATAATAAATCATCCCACGAATCTTTATTGGGATTGGTGCAGTGAAGGAAATTCTGGAGAAACTGGAGTAGAAATCTGGAATGGAGAATGGGATAATTACGATGTAAATGCTGTTCAATACTGGGTGAGACGGTTATTAAGAGGTGATAAAACTTATGCATTCAGTGGCAGTGATACCCACGATAGCATTGAAGATTATGATCCAATGAATGGGGCTTACCTTACTGAGTTCAGCGCTTCAGGATTAAAGTATGCTCTACAGAATGGTCATTCCTTTGTTACCAATGGTCCTGCTCTCGTTTTGTGGGGGTGGTCCAGTTCCTCCCCTTTCGAGTATAACCAGTGCTTAATGGGTAATACTGTTCCCAGGTTACCTGGCGAGACAGTAATCCTGCAGGTGTACTACGGCACCTGGAATGCACAACCAGGCTACATCTACATCTACAGAGGAGTAGTTGGTCAACCCTATGATATTCCCATAGCAAGCCACTATGCTTCAGGGTCTGATTACCACTTCTTCTATGATGTACCTTCAGGATCAAACGTCTACTACAGAGCAGAATTCATTTCAGGAGATGGAATCCACAGGTGTTTAACCAACCCAGTGTGGACTGCACTTCCTGAACTCGGGAATACAGACCAACTATTCAATAATAACTCCTTCTTCGTGGCAGGTGACAACGCGTACTGTACCGACGTTCTAGGATCTGCCAAGATTGCTCACGGTCTCTCCATACAGAATACATCAGACAACCCTGAGGGGAGAACTGACTTAGTTCTAACATCGAGAGAACATGATACAGGGAATCTCTTAATAGTGGGCGGACCTGCCATCAATCCCGTGGCAGATGAACTTGATAGCATATTCGGAATTACTTATAATTACATCGAGAATGTGAGCTTCCAAATATTCTGCGAAGGAAGATCCATATACCTTGACCTCACCCATTACCCACATGAGGATATCTGTATCGTATACTTAGGAAAGAACAGTCTAAGAAGCACCGTGCTAGTGTGGGGATACGGCTGGTACGGCACGTATGCAGGTTCTGTATTCATGGGAAATCCAGGAAACTGGCAGTCCTACTACAATGCTCACATGCTTATGCTGCGATGGGTTGATGGTAACAGTGACGGTCTTGTTCAATCCAATGAGATCGTTCTAGAACAATACCTTTCATACAATGAAAGTGAATACCAAAAAAATGAATACACCATCCCTTGGACAATGCCGAGTATTCTTGATCCAACCTTTGAGAATACGAATCCCACATTTGGCAACCTGGCTGCACTGTTTGCCACTAACTCCTTTTTTACAGCAGGTGATCAAGCGTACTGCACCGACGTTCTGGGATCTGCCAAAATAGCTTACGGACTGGGTGATGGGGGAGTTTTTGTAAATCCTGAAGGAAGAACTGATCTCATTCTCACTTCTTGGGAACATTCCAATGGAAACCTAATACCCGTAGGAGGTCCAGCCATTAATCCAGTGGCAGATGAATTCGATGCGTACTTTGGCATTACCTATGTGAATAACCCTGCAACTTTTGAAATTTGGGCAGACGGATACTCCATATCCTTAAGTAAAGCCAACTATCCCCGAGAAGATATTTGCATTGTATATTTAGCACAACACAACGGCCGCAATATCTTATTGGTGTGGGGATACGGGTGGTACGGCACGTACGCTGGTTCTTTATTCATGGGAGATCCATCCAACTGGCACAAATATTTCAATTATCATATGCTCATGTTGCGGTGGATTGATATCAATAATGATGGTCTTGTCCAATCCAATGAGATTTGTGTGGAACATTCCAACTAAGAGTAATCCAGCCATCAGTGTCATTGTTACACGCGTAACATAAAACTCGGTGGATACTTAAAGGTCATATTGGGTTACTGTGGAGTTCTCTTGTTGAAACAAAAGAGAAGATGCATTCAGCTTAGCTACAGTGGATAACAAAGAAATCTTCATAAGTCCAATATGGATAGTATCTACAAGAAGTGAGAACATGGCACAAGGAATATTTTTGCATGGAAAAAAATGGAAAAAATGTAAAGAATTTAACACGATATTGATCTTTGCATCTGTTTTCCTTTTAACCATCAGTGTAGGATGTGTTAAACAGCAAGAAGGAACTGAAACTCTCTCCTTGGAGGATTACTTCAGAGGAGACTACCTCGTTACAGGAGAACCTATCTTGAACCAGGAGGTTGAAATCCTTTTCAGTGTGAAACCAATGACAGACTCAACAACCACAAAAGTAAGGATCTTCTTACCAGAAGGGATTGAACTGATACAAGGTAATCTGCAGTGGCAAGGCGACATCCAACAGGATGAAGTTGTTCAAGTAAAAATAATAGTGAAACCTGTAAAAGAGGGACAGTTACAAATTGATACATACGTTGAAGGCCTTCTCGATGGCGAACACAAAAAAGGGCGTACCTATTACCTCTTTTTCCTAACCAAGAAAGAGAGTGGGGAAGTGAGCAGAACCCAATTTTATGAGGAGCAATTGTCTGGAAAAGAGCTAAAAGAAGCAATAATACATATGGGGTTGAAGGCGCCTTCTGAGAATGTGCCACGGTCAAATGAAGACGTAATTTTGACTTTTTTCGTCATAGCATCAAGAAATATGTCTCATGTAGAAGCACACATTGTGCTGCCAGAAGAATTCATTTTAATTGATGGAACCCTAGAATGGGTAGGAGATATCGAAGCAGGGAAGGAAAAAACATTTCAAATAATTGTTAACCCAACTAAACCAGGAAGATTTGAAATTCTGGGATTTCTCACCTATGGTGGTGAGGAAATGGAGTATACGTACTATGTATTTTTTTATTGAACACTTACAGAATAAGAGAAGGAGATGACATACTGAACTCAAATACAAGAAAAATGAAAAAATTAGCAATTTCTTATACTGTTATGGTTGGTTGTCTCAACTGTGGAGAATAGAGCTCCAACTCTCTGGACACAATTGTGCCATCTCTTCCTCTTGAGTATATAAGATTTTCCATTTATAGCGATTTATGGCGAAATCTCAAATATCATCGTGGGATTCTGATAGCTTCTTCTCCTTTTCATTCTCCTTTTCACTTACTTTCTTTAGCATGGTGTCCCTTTTCTTCTTTTCTTGCTCATTGATGTCGTAAAGCCTGGCTGCAATAAACCCCTTAAGTTCCATCTCTCCCATCCATACTCGCTGCGTCATATATGGTATTGTGCGTGTTCCCATGTGGACCACCTCCTTGTGGTATTTTTTTTATTGACTCATTTACATATATCAACTGTACATATATAAACTTTACGCTTGTAAACTATACAAATGTAAAAATCATGCATATAGAGATAGACATTATCAAATAATGTCATCAAATAAGGTCAGACATAGGTTAGAAATATCATCAATTACAATCAACTTCTAGAATTGGGTTATTGTTACTTACTTTCTGGACTTTCTATAAACTATAGCCACCAAAAAGAGAAAAATTATCCCAGATACAATAACAAAATTGGTGTGGTTTATTGGGACTGAAATATCACGTTGATACACGACCAAATCTTTTGTTAACACATGCAGTGGACCAGAGTAGTATACATTCATGACGAACGCATCCCACTCGAAAAAATCCTTCAATTCAGGATTGACTGCTTCTAACTCATCTTCTGTAAGTTCTACAGTATATTTGCCAAATCCTATCTTCGGGTACAATCCAATGTCCCTTAAAACTGCTTCATCTACAATACCTCCTGTAATGAGAAATATGCTCACCCTTGAAGAAGACCAGCCTACATCAGATGTAGCTGTTATCTCAAGGGGATAGTATAAATAATCACTTTTAAACCGGTACATGAGAGGATTTACTGTTTGTGTGGATTCTTCGGTATCAATGACATCAAAAACGAAGTACTTAACATTTCTATCCACATAATGTGATACAGTCTTCTTGAAGTCAGAAGGAAGTTTTAAAGGTTCAACCCCCATTTTCCTTGAAAAATCACTAACCCACTCAGTAAAATACACTACATCATTCACCCTAACAACAGTGACATCATGGGCACCAATTTGTGCATGAAACGTTACCTCCACAGGTTCACCTCTTGCAAGTCCTTTTCTGATTTCCCTTATTTTTTTGTTTATGATTTCAGCAAGGGTTTCAAATGATTCAGCGCTTCCTTCTTCAACTTTTACCGGATTTGAAGGCAGAGGAATCACTTCAAGAACCAGTGTTGATTGTGAACTTTTCATATCTGTTGACAGTATGAGGATTTCTTCAGTTCCATTCCACGCCACAATTGCATGCTGCCCTGATTCTTCCAGGTGAGCGTATGGGTTAAGGACCATTGAACCTCGATTTGCAGAAACGAGAGAAAACCCTAGTAAAAATAAAATCAATGGTGAAATGAAAAAATGGTTTAGCTTCATAGTATTTTATTAGCACAGTTGTATTTAATATTTTCTCAACCTTCATCGGTGAGCTCAGCACATCACCTATAGTGTTCAGTGAACACCCACCTACTCTACCACATGAAAACAGAAGAAATCATGAAAGGATTCAAACAAGCAGTCACCCTTTTTTCCTAGTCCCCCTTTTTTTGGTACAGCACCAGAAAATGAAAAGGGACAGAAACTGTTACACGTGTAACAAAGGAGAACACCTCTCCCTGACTGCTTCAAACTCCGGAATTCTCCGAAAAAATCCATTTTAACCCACCTTCAATAGCAGGACCTACCACAGTGCCATGATCCAGCCCTCTGAATGCTGTGAATCTGAATCGAAATTTAGTATAACCCCTGCTTTCCAGTTTTTCTGCCATTTCAATGTTACTGGTAATAAATCGCTCTTCTTCTCTTTGACCTACTGCCATGTACAATGTCACTGGTAATGCATCTTCAATTTGTCGAGAGAGAGAAATCTCCTCAGTGAATAAAGTCCGATCCAACCTGTTGTAATCGCCGCTGATACAAATGTAGTTGGTGAACACATGATCAGGATACCTGAAAAAAGCATACATAGTAAAAAATCCACCACTTGAATGGCCTATTAAAGTCCTCTCCTCACTTGTGTTGTAGCTCTGATCAACAAAAGGAATGAGTTCATCCTTTAGAAACTTGTAAAAATGAGTGTAGGACGAAACGAAGTCTCTTCCGCGATTGTTCGTCCCAGTGGGATATCCTATTCCCACAATGAGAACTTCTGGCATTTCCCCTTTTTCAACTAACTGGTTGACAATACCTTTGACACCACCATTACCGAGCCTTTGACCTGACCCAAAGTACCAGTCTGCATCTAACACGTAAATGACAGGATATTTTGTGGACCTATTTTCGTGGTAACTTCTGGGGAATCCCACATAAATGTTGAAATAATCTCCTACATTATACGAATAGAACAACCCGGGTGCTTTTTGGGAAGGTTCAGAGTTCAAAGACGTATCTGAAGGCGAAGGCACAAAATCTATGCATCCCACTACTAAAACTAACCATATGATACACGTCTGACTTCCTGTGTACGAAACCCTTTTTGATGCAATCATTTTTATACCTCGTAGCTACTATCTATTATAGTATCCTATATAAAGGTTTCTGTTTTTTATTTTGGGGCAACTTGTATGGGTGCATGTTACACGTGTAACATAGACAATGCCAAGTGGACCTTGATGAAAAAGTTCTTATTCCACCAGTAAATAGACTACCAGGAGGAAAGACTATGGCTCAACATATTGGTATTGTTGCATGCAGTGCAGAGGGTGCAGCTTTGTGTTACAGGACTATCTGTGGAGAAGGAGCAGACTACATGGGAAGATACGCCCACCCTGAAGTAACTATGCACACACACCCTTTAAGTGAGTACATGTATTACATTGAACGAGACAACTGGGAAGGGGTAGCTAGCCTCATGGTGTCCTCAGCGAACAAAGTGGCACAAGCAGGAGCACAATTTGCTGTATGTCCTGATAATACTATCCACCAAGCATTTGATTTTGTCATTGAGCAGTCTCCCATTCCGTGGTTACATATTGCTGAAGAAGTTGGCAAAGAGGCAAAAAACAACTCATACAACCATGTGGGTGTTTTAGGCACCCGCTTTTTGATGGAAGGACCAGTCTACGATAAGCTTTTAACCATGGGCATCACCTATAAAATTCCTGAAAAAAAGGAGAGAGAACGTATTAATGATATAATCTTTGATGAACTTGTTTGCGGCACATTCTTATCAGAATCCCGCCAGTACTTCAAGGAGGTCATCAACACATTGAAAACGCGGGGATGTGATGCTGTTGTCTTAGGGTGTACTGAAATACCCTTGTTAGTGACACAAAAAGATTCTTCGTTACCTGTATTGGATTCCACACGATTGCTTGCACGGGCTGCTTTAAAGAAAGCTGTTACATAACGTACACCTATGTGCATTTACCAAGAATTCCATAATACTCAGGAAGTGGCACCATGAAAATACGTAAGTCCATAGGAGTAAGATTCCATATCACAAGGACTGTACTGAGCCAGTTCTTACCAGTTTTGGTGCTTCTTGCAGTATTGACAGTTGTTGGGTGTACATACCAGGATTCTGATATCCCTGATTCGTCTGATATCCAATTCTACACTTACAAAATCATCAATACATACCCTCATGACCCAACTGCGTTCACACAGGGGTTAGTCTTTGATAACAGCTTTATATATGAAGGAACAGGACTTCGCGGACAGTCCTCGTTGCGAAAAGTAGACCTAGAAACCGGAACCATTATACAAGCTTACGAGCTGCCGCCGCAGTTCTTCGGTGAGGGCATAACAATTTATGAAAACACAATCATCCAGTTAACTTGGCAGTCCCATACAGGATTTGTCTATGACAAAGAAACGTTTGAACTCCTCAAAGAGTTTACCTACCCAACAGAAGGCTGGGGAATCACCCACGATGGAACAAAGTTGATCATGAGCGACGGCACCTCCATACTACACTTTTTGGACCCTGAAACTTTTGAAAAAATTGGTTCTATTAACGTTTATGACACCAATGGTCCAGTGACCAGACTCAACGAGTTAGAATACATCAACAGGGAAATCTACGCCAATGTCTGGCAAACAGATTATATCGTACGAATCCACTCACAAACAGGTCAGGTAACAGGAAGGATAGACTTAGAAGGGCTTCTAACCCCAGAAGAGTGTAATCAACGAGTTGATGTCCTTAATGGTATTGCGTATGATGCAGAAAATGGTCGATTATTCGTCACTGGAAAGTGGTGGCCTTACCTTTTCGAAATTGAATTAATCCCTGAAAATTCAGCCATTAGCCTCCCAGAAATCACAATTCTGACTCTCAGTGCAATTATCTAGCTAAATGTCGCTGAGTGTCGCTTTTGTTACACGTGTAACATTCGTGGTTATGAATACTGATCCATGAGACTTTGAATGCCCAGATACCCTTCTTGAATCTCATTAGGTACACACCTTACATATTAGGTAGCAGTGTTATAAGAAATAAAGAACCATCACCATTATGAGAGAGAGAACCAAAATACTAACGGCCCGTGAGCTCGCATTTTCAGCAATATTTGCAGGTGCAGTGTGTGCAGCCACCCTGATTATACGCATCCCTGTCCCCGCTACCAGCGGTTACATCAATTTGGGAGATTCCATGGTTTTTATTTCTGCATTACTGATGGGAGCTCGAATAGGTGGAATTGCAGGCGGTGTGGGATCTGCTCTGGCAGATCTACTGGGTGGTTATGGGTTTTATGCTCTCCCCACGTTGATTATAAAAGGTACAGAGGGATTTGTGGTAGGCCATTTATCAAAGAAGAACTCTGTAATCTGGTCCATTGCTGCTGTAGTTGTGGGAGGGTTCATCATGATTGCTGGCTACTTCATAGTGCAAGCTGCTTGGTTTGGCATCCCAAATGCTTTAGCTGAACTACCGGGGAACGTCTTCCAAGCTGGGTCAGGGCTGTTGATTGCAGTTCCAGTGGCTACAGCGATCAAAAGAGCTATGCCACAAAGGTTTTAACAGGAATATCTTATATCCTTTCATGATCGAGGTGGAGCTCAGCTTGTTCATTGAAGGGAACTACGGTTGCGAAATCACCAAGAGACATCCAGAGTTACAGTTAGATATTGTTTCAGGATATACAGAAGGAGACGCTGTCCAGGGATTGATCAAGAGTAATTGTACATCTGAAGAATTGGGAGAACTTCAAAATGAGTTTAAAGCTTTTGAGTACGTGAGAGAGGTTGAAATTTTAGAATCGGGATACATGAAAGTTGTGGTGGATTCTACTGAATTTCCTTTAGCTCAATTAATCCACGAGGTGGGCGCCTTCTACATATATCCTATTAAATTCTCTGAAGGAAGAGAAGTATGTACGTTAATATTTGAGAACAAAAAAGAGTTAAGAAAAGTGCTAAAACAACTCCCGTACGACTGGAAGATTGTCCGCATCGGTAATATAAACTTACAATTTGATCTGGAAGATTTGACACCTCAACAGTTGAAGGCAGTGAACCTAGCCATTGAGAAAGGGTATTTTGAAATTCCCAAGAAGGTCAACCTGGAAGAGTTGTCAACTCAGATGAAAATATCGAGGACCACCTTTTTAGAGCACTTGAGGAAGGCAGAAAAGAAGATACTGTCCAGGTACTTTGATATTGAATCAACAGGTTAAATGGAGGGCAGCTGCTTTTGTTCCCGTAAGGGTATTAAAGGTTTCCACTGCTTTTTTTGTTTTTTCTGCTATCAGGATGATATTGTGGTCTTTTATGAATTGTACTGTTTTTTCAGGTATTTTCATGAGTCCGGAAGCCCCTATACCCACCACGAGAGTTTGGGGATTCTCTTTGATTATTAAATCAAGATCTTCAGGGGCTAACACATGCCCTTGGTTTCTCCACCAGCTGTGGGTAGTGTTCCCCACAATCAACACATCGGATGTGTATACCTTTCCATCGATGATGATCCTTCCGAAAGAATAGTGTTCAATCATCATTCTGGATTATTTTAAAAATATTTAAAGGTTCCTTGGTTCCTTTCAATTGGTGAGGATTTGTGAACTGGTGGATGGCTTTTTCTTGCTCATACAGCCACTTCCAAAGAAGTGAGGCTAACTGATTCTATGAAAGGAATATCTTCTCCATTCTCCAGTTTATCTTCTATGTGGAGACGAATGGCATCTTTAATGTTTTCTAATGCTTCCTCGTACGTATCTCCTTGGGAATAGCAGCCTTGAAGCTCAGGGCAAAAAACGAAGTAGCCATCTGCATCCTTTTCAACTACCACAGATAGTCGATACTGGTGCTTTGTGCTTTTTCAGACTTTCTAAATATCCTTTTATTGCATCCTGAATATTTTCAAGAGCTTCTTCTCGTGTTTTACCCTGCGATATTTCAACCTTTGTTACTATCATCTTTTCAATATTAGTGATAAGGCAATTGTTACACGTGTAACAAAAAACAGTTACTTGACAATGTTAACCTCTGAAAAACAAAACCCTTAAATGGATCATTTCCCATACCCTCTCATGCAAAACTACACCAGAGGCGATATCCTTCTCACTCTCAAAATACTCCAAGCCCAACAAATCGGCAGAAAGAATCTCTCCAAGTTCTTAGGCCTCGGGGAAGCCACTATCCGCACTTTATTCCGCAAATTAGAATCTGAACAGTTGATTGTTTCCACCAGACAGGGCCAGAAGATTACTGAAAAAGGACACTTATACCTCATTCGTGCACCTGATTTCACGTTACCTAAACCTGTGCAAGGAAGAGACCTCACTCTTTCTGAATACAACCTCGCCTCCCTGGTTCGCAGCTACTCCTGCAATGTCAGAAATGGTATGCAGTTCCGGGATGCTGCAATAATTGCAGGGGCGTGCGGCGCCACCACTCTGATTTTTTCCCACGGAAAGCTCCACTTTCCTGATAATACACCTGTAACTGTTGAAACTGCAGACTACCTCATTAAAGAATTTAACCCTCAGGAAGATGACATCCTCATCATTGCTACTGCAGAAACTGAACAAAAAGCGCTCAGAGGTCTTTCAGGATGTCTTGGTATCTTATTGCAGAACGAAGAATAACAATTCATGAAAAATACCACATATTCTCCCTCATGATGCCTTTTCCAGTTGCACACGCAATAAAATCCTCAAGAACCCCTGTTTTTTACCTATGTAAATGTATACCTATGTAAACGTATACATATATAAAGAGAAAACCTTAAATGCAAATCGCTTGAGGATGAATTAAATTAAAATCTCTGAATTCTACAGAGGGAGGATTTAAATGAAACGTGCTAGCATGAAAGCAGAGGAGGTTCACACTCCTTCAACCACTATCAAAGGACTGGAAATCTCCATCGGAAAAATCCTGGGAGAAGAATGGGAAGAAAAAATGGGTCCCACCCCCATGCCGTCACCCACGGATCTGCGCGATTGGGATTTCAGACTGTTAAAAAGATACCAACCGTTTTACGGACCGTTCTGCGACAGCTGCTGTTTGTGTACCTATGGTAAATGTGATTTATCAGATCATAAAAAAGGAGCATGCGGATTAGACATTGAAACCCAGCAAGGGCGAATCATTTTGTTGGCTTGCTTGATTGGAGCTACAGCCCACGGTGCCCATGCCCACCATTTAGTAGACCACGCTCTTGAAACAGCAGGAGACATGGACATTGACATGGGAGAAGGAGTCCAGGTCGAAGCTCCTGTCACTCGGTTAGTCACCGGTATCAGACCCACAAAGATGAGTGATTTCTTAGAAGTTTTAGACTACGCAGAAGAACAGATTACCCACCTGTTGTCTGCTACCCATACAGGACAGGAAGGAAATGTCATAGACTTTGAATCCAAAGCACTGCATGCGTCTATGATCGACCAGATGTTCATGGAAGTAGCAGACATTGCCCAGATCTGCCACTACGGCTTGCCCAAAGGTGATCCTGATGCACCATTGGTGGATATAGGATTGGGTGTCATTGACAGAACCAAACCAGTGATCTTGTGCTTTGGTCATAATACAGTCCCTTCTGCTGCTGTCATGGATTACATGAACATCCATGGACTGTATAATTCAGTAGAAATAGCAGGATTGTGCTGTACTGCCATTGATATGACGCGGTACGAGAACAGAGCAAAGATTGCAGGCCACATCTCCCACCAGATCAAATACTTGAAAACGGGAGTTGCAGATGTGATCACCGTGGATGAACAGTGTATCAGAACAGACACCTTGGAGTTGGCACAAGAGACAGGCACCATCGTCATTGCCACCACAGACAAGATTTGCTACGGTCTCCCTGATAGAACTCACAAAGACCCCCAGGAAACTATTGAGATGCTGTTGAATGGAGAAATTCCGGGAGCTCTAGTCTTGAATCCAGAATTAGTCGGTGAAATTGCAGTAGAAGTGGCCGTGCGCATCCATCCGAAGCGAAAGATGAAGCGATTTAACGTGAAAAAAGCAGCTTCAGAGTGCATCCAGTGTGGAAAGTGCAACAAAGCATGTGAAAACTTTATCGACATTTCCAGAGGCATGAAAGAGGCGCAAGAAGGGAACTACTCTTATTTTTCAGACGTTTTCATGAAATGCATGGGATGCGGCAAGTGCTTGGCAGTCTGTCCCAACAATATTGACATTATCAGGATAATGAGTGAAGCAGCAAAAGAGATGATCATGGACGAAAAATACAAGATCAGGGTAGGAAGAGGCCCCATCCAGGATACTGAGATACGGAACGTTGGCCAGCCTATTGTCATGGGTGAAATCCCTGGTGTGATTGCCTTTGTGGGTTGTCCCAACTACGAGGAAGGACCTGAAGAGTTAGTGGAAATGGCCAAGACCTTTTTGGATAGACGGTACATTGTGGTGGCCACAGGGTGCGCAGCCATGGATTTAGCCATGTGGAAGAATGAAGAAGGGAAAACATTGTACGAGCTGTACCCAGGAGGGTTTGATGCAGGGTGTTTAGCCAATGTAGGGTCCTGCGTCTCAAACGCACACATTGCAGGTGCAGCCATAAAGATTGCATCGATTTTTGCCCGCAGAGATTTGCGCGCAAATTACGAAGAGATTGCAGACTACATCTTGAACAGAGTGGGTGCCGTCGGTATTGCCTGGGGTGCTATGTCCCAGAAAGCTGCTTCCATTGCTACTGGTGTCAACAGGTTAGGTATCCCCGTCATTGTGGGTGCCAGAGGTGCTAAATACAGGAGAATGTACTTGGGCAGAAAAGATGTACCTAAAGACTGGGAAGTGTACAACGCCAGAGACGGTTCCATTGTTGAGGTCGGTCCTGGACCTGAACATTTAATCTACGCGTCAGAATCCAAAGAAGAAGCCATCGTTATGGCTGCCAAATTATGTATCAGGCCCAACGATACCACCAAGGGAAGACAGATCAAATTAGCGCACTACATCGATCTGCACAAGCGGTACTTTGGTGTATACCCGGATGACATTCACTTGTACGTGAGGACAAGAGCTGACGTTCCCATAACGGAAAAAGATACTGTTGATAAAATTTTAGAAGAGAAAGGATGGAAAGAGAAATCCATACCTGATCCCACACTACTGGAACGACTGGTAAGGGGGAAGTGATATGGCAAAACCGTATTTTCCTGGAAATGTGCCTGGAATAAAGACCGCCATGGTGGTCACACCAGAGCAGGCAGCAAAGATCATCAAAAAGGCTAAACGAAGAATTGTGGTGACGGGAGCTCAATTAAGAGAAGTGGATGAGGCTATAAAGTTAGCTGACGGCGCTTTGGTGGTGGCTCCCAATACGTTCCCCGCATTCAAAGAAAAGGGTGCTGAACCTGTCCTCATGAACAAGGTGAACATCACCAATTTGCTGCGAGATGCATCCAAGTGGAACGGGTTAGACGGAAAAGGTCCATACAATCTGGCCATCTACATGGGGTCGCCCTACTATTACGAATCACAAATGCTTTCCTGTCTCAAGCATTTCTCAACCTGTAAGACCATATCAATATCACGGTTTTACCAGCCCAATGCGACCTACTCCTTTGATAATTTATCAGAAAAGAAGTGGGAAAAAGCATTGGCTGATTTAGTGAAATTCATGGAGGAGTAGAAATGGCAAAAGAATTTCCCGTAGAAATCGGTGTGGTGTACGAAGGAGAACGAATACGAAAGGACAACATGCGGGTAGAACTGGGTGGAACAAAAGTACCTTACAAGGCAGAACTAGTGCAGAGCAGAGCAATGGATGAAATCGAAGACGGCAAAATCACTGTAAAGGGGAGAGACTTAAAAGACATGGAAGAAGGAGGACGGTACCCCTTTGTCATTTTGGTGGAAGTGGCAGGTAAAGAGGTGGAAAAAGATTTGGAAGCAGTGATTGAGCGGAGAATCCACGACTTTTCCAACTACGTTGAGGGGTTCATGCACGTCAACCAACGATATGACATCTGGTGTCGTGTGTCTAAGAAATCCTTTCAGAAAGGGTTTGATTCCTTTACCTATTTGGGTCAGGCTCTCATCAAGCTGTTTAAGGCGGAATTACCCATCATTGAGAAGATACAGATCACCTTCATGACTGAAGAAGAGGATGTGAAACCTTTTGCGGAGAATGCGAGAGAAATCTATGAGGCCCGGGATGCGAGAGCAAGAGCGTTATCAGACGATGATGTAGACGAATTTTATGGGTGCGTGTTGTGCCAGAGCTTTGCCCCCACCCACGCGTGTGCTATCACACCGGATAGGATCTCGCTGTGCGGTGCCATCAACTGGTTCGATGGGAGAGCTGCAGCCAGAGTGGACCCCAAAGGTCCGAACTTCAAAATTGAAAAGGGAGAACTTATAGACCCAGAAAAATTCGAGTATACAGGTATCAACAAGATGATCAAAGAGAAATCTCTGGGTGAAAACGAGCGGTTCTGGCTGCACACCATGTTCGGGTACCCTCATACCTCGTGCGGCTGTTTTGAAGCTATTGCCTTTTTCATTCCAGAGGTGGATGGCATAGGTATCTGCCACCGGAACTATCACGGAGAAACTGTCATCGGTGTACCCTTTTCCACGCTGGCCACTCAAACGGGAGGAGGAAAGCAGCTGGACGGCTTTTTGGGCATTGCTATCGAGTACATGCGGTCTCCGAAGTTCTTTAAAACTGATGGAGGCTGGAACCGCATCGTGTGGATGCCCAAATTCATCAAAGAACAGGTGCAAGATGCAATCCCTGAAGAATTGTACGACAAGATAGCTACAGAAGAAATTACCACAGATATCAACGAGTTGAAGCAGTTCCTTGAAGAGAAGGAACATCCCGTTACTGAACGATGGGTGGAAGAAGCAGTTTTAGCAGCAGAAGAACTGGAAGTCATCCCAATGAGTGAGGCATTTGCAGGTACGAGGCTCATCTTGAAGAATGCCCGAATCCACGCAGACAAGGTGATCATCAGGAGGAGATAACCGAAATGCATGCTTTTGCTGTCTCTGGAAAGGGAGGCACGGGAAAGACCGTCCTTTCAGCTTTAATCATCAGGGAATTGACAAAGAAAGGGGTCGTGTTAGCCATTGATGCTGATGCTGATTCCAATTTACCTGACGTTTTAGGAGCAGAAGTGGAAGGAACAGTCGGCGACATCAGAGAGGAGTTACTCCAAAAGAAGTGCAAGCTCCCTCCAGAATACACCAAAGACGTGTGGCTGGAAGGGAAAACATACGAGATCCTCTCAGAAAATAACGGGTTCGACCTTTTGGTCATGGGAAGGCCAGAAGGACCTGAGTGCTACTGCATGGTCAACAACTTGCTGAGACGGATCATTGATATGCTGTCTCAGAACTATGACTACACAGTCATTGACTCTGAAGCTGGGTTAGAACACATATCGAGACGGACCACCATTGGTGTCCAAGACATGGTGGTGGTGGCAGATGGGTCCCAGCAGAGTTTTGACACTGCTTCCAGAATCAAAAATCTAGCAGACGAGTTGGGAGCTCGATTTGACCATATATATTTGGTGCTCAACAAGACGAAAACCCCAGATATTAAAAGAGCTGAAATGACAGGTCTCACCTTTCTAGGGTTAATACCGTATGATCCCGATATTGAGAAAGCATGCTACAACGGTGTCCCCCTACCGGAACATTCTAAAGCTGCAGCATCTGTACATGAACTGCTGGAAAAGATTTTGCAGAGGTGATCCCATGGATTTTAAAGAGTTAGCTGACTTGTTGGAAAAAAAGAAGAAGATCGAGTTAGAAGATGTAACCATTGTAGCAGAAAGACTGGAACTGTCAGGGTGATTTCATGGAAATTAGAGAACTCATACAATTGTTAGAAGACACAGGCGAGATTGAGCTCGAGAATGTAGACATTTTCGCAGAGGAATTAGAATTGTTCATGAGTGCAGCTGAAGCTGCCAAACCAGCAGAGTATCGGGAGTTGGAGTATGAACGTCCTTTAGAGGAGTATCCTGGTGAAGTACCGGTGGTGAAATTCGGTAACACCAAAGGTGAAGGAGGTACTCGGAGCCACTCTCTGTATGTGGGTGGGGAGAAGACCATGCCCTTTTACCGGTTCGAACACGAAAATCCGTACAAGCCGGTGATAGCCTTTGACGTGTTCGATATGAAGATTGGGTTAGCCAAGCCGGTGAAAGTCCACTACAAGGAGGTCATGGAAGATCCAGCTGAGTGGGCCAAACTATGTGTCAACAAGTTTGGGGCAGACATGGTGACCATCCACTTGATCAGCACTGATCCTTTGATAAAAGATACCCCTGTTTCAGAGGCAGTAAAGACAGTGGAAGAGGTTTTACAGGCAGTGAAGGTCCCTATCATCATTGGTGGCTCAGGAAATCCAGATAAAGATCCAGAAGTGTTAGAAAAAGCAGCAGAAGTAGCAGAGGGAGAGCGAGTGATGCTGAATTCTGCCAGCATGAACCTGGATTACAAGAGGGTGGCACAAGCTGCCATGGATCACGGGCACGTGGTTTTGTCGTGGACCCAGTTGGATATAAACGATCAGAAAACGTTGAACAGACACTTATTTGACATGGGAGTCCAAAAAGAAGACATGTTAATCGATCCCACTACTGCAGCTTTAGGGTATGGTCTGGAGTATTCATTCTCCATGATGGAAAGAATGCGGCTGGCCGCTCTAAAAGGAGACAAAGATCTGCAGTGCCCCATAGCGTCTGGTACCACCAATGCATGGGGTGCACGAGAAGCGTGGATGAAAGAAGCTCCCACAGAGGGAGAAACCTGGGGAGACCGCATGAAACGAGGACCCTTGTGGGAAGCAGTGTCTGCCTTAACGTTAGGGCTAGCTGGATGTAATTTGTTCATGATGATGTGCCCCACATCTGTCCAGCTGTTCAGGGAAATGGTAACCCAGTTATCTGAAGATCAAGAGACAAAGCCTGCTGCCGCCTGGCTTGCTGGAGGGGTTTAACATGAAAAAACTGGGGCCTTTGGACATTTACAGACATCTGCCAAAGACCAACTGCGGTGAATGTGGTGAAAAAACGTGCATGGCCTTCGCTTCCCAGCTCATTGAGCGTGCCCTCACCTTGAAAGACTGCCCCTATTTAAAGGGGAAGAACATGGAAGCGTTAGTCAAAATGACTGCGCCTGCGGTGCGGCAAGTAATCTTTGGCAGCCAATCGCCTGTAAAAATTGGTGGAGAAGACGTGCTGTATCGACACGAACTAACCTACTTTAACGAAACTGCCATAGCTATTGACGTCAATGACCAGATGGGAGAAGAAGAGTTACTAACCAGGGTAAAATACGTTACTGATTTTAACCACGAGAGAATTGGACAGGAATTAACCTTGCAAGCAATTGCTGTAAAAAATACGTCACAAAATCCTGACATCTTTGCTGAATGCGTCAAGAAGGTTGCAGAAAACACAGATAAGGCTTTAATCTACTGCAGTTTCCTCCCTGAGTCACTACAGGCCGCATTACAGGTGTCCAATGATACCCCCTTGTTGTATGCGGCCACCAAGGAAACGTGGGAACAGGTAGGCAATCTGGCACTCGAATACAACTGCCCGGTGGTGGCTTTTGCAGACAATAACCTTGCTGAACTAAAATCTGTGGTAGCTGCCCTCCAGAGCATGGGATTAACACATATTGCAGTTGACCCTGGTACCCACCCAGAGAATTTGTCTGCCACCTTAAACGACTTTGTCCAAATCAGGAGAACCTCCATGCGCGAAGATGAGACTTTGAACTGCCCCATCATTGGTATACCTGGAGCAGCTTCAGACCCCATGGAAGAGGTAATGGCTGCCTCCATGATGATTGATCGGTTTGCAGATTTGATCATCTTCAACAATATAGACATGTTCGGTGTCCTCCCTGTGATCACGTTACGGCAGAACATCTACACTGATCCACGAAGACCAGTAGCTGTAGAAGCAGGGCTGAGAACGTTTGGTGAACCCACAAAAGAATCACCACTGTTTGCCACCACCAACTTTGCTTTAACCTACTACACGGTGGCATCTGACATTGAATCGTCAGCACTAAACTGTTATTTACTAGTCTTTGATACAGAAGGGTTAGGCGTGGAAGCTTCAGTGGCAGGAGGACAGCTCGATGCGTACAAAGCAAAAGAAGCCATGGACACCGCAAAAGTGGCAGAAGTAGTAAACCACACAAAGATTATCATACCTGGGATGGCAGCTCGCATATCGGGGGAACTGGAACACTTATCTGGATGGGAAGTCATGGTGGGTCCCAAAGACTCTTCAGGAATACCTGAATTCATAGAAAAACGGTGGGAGCAGAATTAATTCCTTTTCTTTTTTTTAGAGTTCATACTATCAAGATCTGTGTCAATCTGGTAGCCAAAAAGTGTTACACGTGTAACAAGAAAGAGAATTAAAAAGCCTTTGAATAGGTATTTTAATACCAAGAGTGGAAATACAGCACCACGGACGTGATACCATGAAGGTGAGGAAACGCCTGTATGAAATTTTAGAGGTAGCAGCAGAGGATGATTCTTTAAGCAGAGTATTTGACATTTTTATTATTGGATTGATCTCATTAAATGTGCTTGCAGTAGTTCTGGAGACTGTAGAGAGTCTGGCCACCCAATTTTCACAAGTTTTCGCACTATTTGAATTAGCTTCTATTATTGTGTTCACCATTGAATATATTCTTAGGTTATGGGTGTGCACGCAAAATAAAGAGTTTAAGAATCTTGTTACAGGAAGAATAAAATTTGTGCTAAAACCCATGGCCTTAATTGATTTAGTAGCCATTTTACCGTTTTATTTGCCGGTAATGTTTCCATTAGATCCTCGATTTTTGAGAGCTTTACGGCTATTCCGGTTATTCCGATTGTTCAAGATGGGTCGGTACTCTGAATCGCTGCAAACCTTAGGAAATGTGATGAAAGCAAAAAAAGAGGAGTTCGTGGTCACCTTCTTTGTGATTTCTCTGCTGTTGGTGTTCGCATCCAGTACCATATACTACGTGGAACATGATGCCCAACCTGAAGCTTTTTCCAGTATTCCTGCAGCCATGTGGTGGGGAGTAGCAGCGTTAACTACCGTTGGGTACGGTGATGTATATCCTATTACACCCATAGGGAAATTTTTAGGAGCAGTTATCGCTTTACTCGGCATTGGTATGTTTGCTTTACCTGCCGGTATATTAGCTTCCGGCTTTGCTGAGGAGTTGCAGAGGAAAAGTAGAGAAGAAAAGAGGATATGTCCTCACTGTGGAAAGGATATTGATGAGCCACCACGTTCATAAAATTTGAATTAATTATACTGATAACCTTGGATTGCCAATCCTGGGTGGTTCTCTCACTTTTGTTACACGTGTAACAAGAAATTGGATTTTATTAAATTAAATCCTAATTTTTGATATTTTGAGACATGTAGAATCTGCGCATCACACTTTTTGATAACCTCACCATACGAACCCTTGTTAAAGAAATCTCCATGAAATCAAAAGTCTTTTATTTATTTCAACCTCTAGTATATGCATGTCAAAAAAGTATACCCTCTTATGTTGGGGTGTTGCTTAGACAATTTTGTCCCAAAGCCCATTCAAAACCTTTCAAAAGAATAAATTCATAACCCTCAAATTGGAGGAGAAGACAGTGGTAGACCAAAATTCAACTGACAAACCCACAATACGAAAAGCAAACCTAGATGATCTCCCTATTATCAAAACACTCTACAGCCAGCTCACCGCAGATACTGCAAATGTCCCCACAGATTTCCCCACAATCCTCAAAGATCCCAATTCCATCTGTTTAATCTTAGAAAAAGAAACCCCTATAGGGATGGTAACCTGCTACATACGGACCTCACTCTCTTCCGGATAGAGATTATCAAGGCAGAGGATATGGCCGTCACCTCATGGAGCACTGCATTACCATGGCAAAAACCATGAAATTAGATTGTATCGAGTTAATTTGTTCTCTCACCAGATCAGACCTCCACAAGTTCTATGAGAGCATGGGATTCGAGCATACCATGAGATTATATCATCTATATTTGGGAGATGAACACAATGGATCAGAATAATTCATCTGAAAATTCTGAAAGATCCGAATTAAAATCCATAGGTATATACAAAGAAATCATCAAAGAATGCTTTCATATCCACATATCCACTATTCAATTCATTGGTGGTGGCTCGTACCGTGTTTTTGAGGTGAATAACAACTTAATCTTTAAATTCACCCATGAAATTCCACCAGAATTGTTGAAACGAGAAAAAGATGTATGTGACTCTATAAGAGATAACCTCTCCGTTCCCATACCACACTACCTCTATTTCTCTGATACATGCCCTTCATTCAAAGGGGCAGTGGGAGGCTACCAAAAGCTGGAAGGGACATCTCTTGAAGGCGTCCCTATCTTTGACCACACCAAAACTGCTCACCAGATAGGTCAATTCCTGTCAGAACTTCACGCAATCGACCTAAATGAAGAATTCAGCCATGAAAAAGCACACACAGAATTAACAGAACTCTACAACCACATACAGAAAGCTGCATTCCCATTCCTGAACAAAAAAGAACAACAATGGACACAATCGTTATTCGAAGACTTCCTTGATGACAAGGAATACTGGAATTTTACCCCCGTTTTCGTCCACGGAGATTTTGACTCCTCAAACATTTTATACCAGTCTGGCAAAGGTATGTGCGGCATCATCGATTTCGAAGAAGCAGGCATGGGTGATCCTGCCTGGGATTTCTGTTGTTTATTAGCCGAATATGGGATTAACTTTCTTAAAACTGCTCTCAAATCCTACCAGGGTATAAAAGATGAAACTCTATTGAAAAGGATACAATTCCACTCCAAACGAACCATCTTTCACGAGTTACTGTACGGCATCGAGTATAACCAGCCTGAATTCACAGCACATGGACTCACCCGGCTCCACAAAGCCATGAACAACTGCCACATCATTGGAGGATGGCTTAACCAATCTATGTCTCTAACCAGACGTGAAGGATTTCCAGGATAGATAAATTATTTGGTGTTTATCTCATTTTGTTACACGTGTAACATTTCTACGTGAATTCGTCTATAAAATTTACTTCTGAAGTCTCAACCCACATAACCTCATTACTGCAGCATTTTCGACACAAAAAAAATCAGCAGTACTGCATACATTCCAGCTTTCTCAAGCTTCTGAATCATATTGATCTTATCCATTTGAGACGTCACAAGTAACCACACCACATACATCATCACCACATCCACTGGTATAACTAATAACAAATAAAACCATCCAAACAATCCTGAAAAGTACGGTAAGAACGTTGCTGCAATCCCTAAAAGTAAAAATTCAGCCGATATTAACGTAGATCTTTTAACACCCCATAATATGGGAAGCGTTCTCGATCCCAGACTCTCATCTCCCTTTATGTCCTCTATATCCTTAGCAATCTCCCGGGATAAGTTGGCAAAGAACGCACAGATAGCCAGCATGGTAACCAGAACAATATTCCCGGCAGCAGCTCCCCCATACACCAATGTTAAGCTGGTCAAAAAAGCGACCACAAAGTTGCCAATGAAGGGAGTTTTCTTCAGCTTCCATGAGTACACAACAATTAACACAATAGCAGGATACCCCAAAGCAATACACAGCGCATTGGTAAGTGCAATGAACAAAAAAGCTAACCCAAACAAAATCAAAGCAAATACAAGAGCTTCTTTTCGCGTCACAGCGCCCCTGGGTAGAGCTCTTTCAGGTCTATTAATCACATCAATGTCATAGTCAAAGTAATCGTTTATGACCATACCTCCCGAAGAGGCACATACAGTACCCAGAACAGCCAAAATAACATCTAAAGGTGGAACATGCCTCCCCGCGGCAATCATACCTGAGAGAAAGACAGCAAACCCTGCCATGAGAGAATTGGACGGCCGGATCAGTTCCAGATAGGCTTTCATAACATGTGAACAGCTACAGTATATAAAGAGTTTTCGCTCCTTTCTCCTTCACTATCAAAGATTTAAAA
>SMTZ1_10001268_pt1 | contig 25024 bp, 24 predicted proteins | sample DeeMarSWOR136_30_FD_25667 | JGI IMG/M metagenome (IMG submission 25667) | reverse complement strand
TCGGCATTCTTAAAAAAGGATTCATCTGCTAAAGTAAAATCAGTTGCAGGTGCTAAGCAAATTGCTCCAGCAGGTAATTCAACTCCCTGATCTCTTAATTTTAAAAGAGTTGATAGGGTTAAATTTCCCCCAGCAGAATCTCCAGCGATGATGATATGATCGCTTTTGAATCCATTTGATAATAACCAATTGTATGCGTTAACACAATCTTCTAATGGTGTTGGGAATGGATATTCTGGGGCAAGGCGATAATCAATACAAAGAATTTTTAGGTTCGTAGCTTCAGCTATAGCGGAATTTAGCTTCCGGTGAGTTAAAGGAGAACCGAGTATCCATCCGCCCCCGTGAAGATACAAAATTACATGCTTTTTTATTGGAATCGAGGGAATAATCCAATCAGCTGGAATTTCATCAAGTATGATAGATTTGATTTCAATATCTTTCGGGATGGGAAAATTTTTTAGTTCTTGCTCTGCTGAATGTACAATTACATATTGCATTAATCTTTTTAAAAAATCTCTTTCCTCTTCTGTTAATGAATCATGAAGCTCAACCATTCCTGCTTTTTTTTTAAAAAATAGGCCATTTAAATCCAAAGTTTTCTTGTAGATTTCTTGAAAGTTAAATCGTTTATTTTCTTCGATTTCCATAAATTGAAAAGCGAATTTCATTTGCTCTTTAAAGTTATCATCCTGGATTTTGAGAATGTCAGGTCGTACTTTATTTCGATCTAAAATTGTCAATATTTTCACCTAAAAACATTAAATTTCTTAATAGCTAGAGTATAATATTACTTTTTTGTATAAAAACGTTTACTGTGAATCTTTCTTAAAAACTTAATTGAAATTCAATTTGTAGGAGGAACAGCGATTAAAGTAACAAGGGCTTTTGAAACCATCTTTTCTTCTTTATCTGATCTGGTGTATATCTCAGATTCAGAAACTATTATTTTCTTTTCAACATAAACTACTCTAGATTTACAGATAATTCCCCTACCATGCGCAGGTTTGAAATGGTTGATTTTAAATTCAATTGCTTGAATGTGCAGATTTTCTAACAGTTGATAGGGAAATTAGGTTCTCTTGAATAAGCGATATATTCTAAAAAAAGAAAGAAAGAAAATAAAAATAGACAATTAATTTAATGTGGTTGAAAATTAAAACTTATATTTTTTAATAATTCCTTATACCTTGAACGTAAGGTAACTTCGGTAACCCCTATAATACCTGAAATATCTTTTTGACTAACCTTAACATTTCTAATTTTTGAAACTAAATATATAGCCCCAGCGCATAATCCTTTTGGATCTTTTCCAGATATTGATGTTTTATTGATAAAATTTTGTAATACATGCATCGCTTCTTTCTCGACTTCTATACCCAAATTTAAATCAGCACAATATCTAGGAATTAAGGAAACTGGATCGATGTGCGAGATTTTAAGGTTTAATTCCCTAATTAAAATTTTATAACATTTTTTAACAATGTTATCGTTTATAGATGCCTCATCTAATATTTCTTGCAGAGTGATAGGAACTCTCTCATCTTTACAAGCATAATACGCACATGCTGCTACCATCCCATTGATTGACCTACCTCGTAACAATTGCCTTTTGAATACTTCTTTATAAAGTCGAACCGCAGACTTTTTTACACGCTCAGGAAAATTTAGATTACCTCCAATTCTCTTTAATTCCGTAATAGCCATTAGCATATTCCTTTTTTCCCAAGACAAATGAGTATTCCACTTCGCTGCTCGCCTTAAATCTGGATTTTTGATTTTAGTCCTGTCAATAATAGTGCTAAGACCTATATCAGGCATTAAGATTGACATAGGAGAACCTGTTCGTTCTTTTTTATCTTTTTCATGCTTTGAATATGCTCTTATTCCACTGTGATTAATATCTAATCCTCGTTCTCCTACGACCAAACCACATTGTTTACAAACTGTTTCCCCTCTTTCCTGGACTGATATCGTATTTCCCCCACATTCCGGGCAGTAATTTGCTGTCACATCTATTTCGACGACCATTTTTTCAAAACCTCAACTTTACCCCATATTTTTTTTAAACTTTTTTTTATCCCAAATTTTTATTTTTTCTCACTCGACAAAAATAATAACCAACCTTGTTTTCATTTTTGTCATAGGAGAAAAATTATTACAACAAATAATTTTTTATTTACACACACATTTATGTTTAAATTATTTACAGATAGTTATATATTTAAATGTTTTGTTTTTGGATAACAAAATTTGAAAATTACTCACAAAATTTATGATAAAAATTTCAATTATTACAACAAATTATAAGATTTAATTTTATTAGGAGTTTAAAAAATGGATATAATATCTAGGTAATTATCAAGTAAATTATCAAGTTTGTAAAATTGAGTAAATTTCTGAAATAATTTTTATTTTATTAAGCGATTTTGATTTTTCATTTTTGTCGGGAGGATTAAAAGAATTTTAATATTTTTAATTTTTTTACTGAAAAATTCTCTATACAAATTTATTAATAATATTTCAAAGTTCACAAAATAATAAGATACTTCTAACTTCTGAAAAAATTTTGTTGATATATTTGTTATAAACAGTTTTGGTTTTAGAAAATATTAAATAATGTTAGTTTTACTAACTTTTTGGTATTAAAATTAGTGTTTATCTAATCTATTGATGCTTAAATCCCTTTAAGGTGAAAATGTAATTATAAAAGATTCGGAAAACTTAAAGGATAAAGGAAAAGATTCGAAAGAAATGAATGCTGAAAAGGAAAATGGGGTTAAAAAAGTTGAAACCCCTGATAAAGAGCAAGAGGAAAAAGATAATAAGCAATTAATGACAGAAGAAGAGATTTCGAACTTAGATTTGGATAGTGAAAAAGTTAAGAACTTAATGAAATTATATGAAGAACAGACAGATAAATATGCGATATGGCGGGGAACAATTACAGAGGGGTTTAAAAAATGGTTAAAGGGAGAGAAAATATATACCCGCGAGAAAGAAAGAATTTCTCTTTATGTTTCTGAGGAAGCAAAAGCCGATTGGCAAATTTTTATAAAAGAAAATGAAATTTCTTCCTTGTCTGATCTAATCAGAATATCCGTTCATGATTTTATTGAAGATTCAAAAATTGCGAATGGGGAATTATCTAAATTAAATCCAAATACAGTTTCAAATATTTCGCATGCTTTAAAGGAGCCTTTAACATCTATAAAAGGTTATTCTCAGTTATTACTTGAAAGTGATGATTATAAAAGTCGGTTAAGTGACCAAGTTCAAGATACAGTTAGAAATATCTTTGAACAGAGCAATTTACTTGAGAATATTATAATAAATTTCTTAGACAATATAAAGGTTCATTCAAGTGAGTATGATATTTTACTTATCGAAGATGATCTAGCAACAATTAGATTAGTCACCAGCTACTTTGAAAGCAAGAAATTTATTTGTAAAGGTATGGTTAGTGGTACTAAAGGATTAGAAGAATTAGGTAGAGCATCTCCAAAAGTAATATTATTAGACATAATTTTACCTGACTTAAGTGGATATGATATATGTAAAACAATAAAGTCGGATAAAGAATATAAGAAGATACCTGTTTACTTTCTAACCGCAATTTCAGGATCCGAAGTAGAAAAGCATCTTAAAGAGACAAAAGCGGATGGTTATATTTTAAAACCATTCAATTTTGCTGATTTCGAAGTAATTTTAAAAATTTTGAATGGAAGAGCTTAATTCATCATATTACTTATCCTAAAGTTAGCTTATTTATTAATAATATTTCAAATTTGGATAATTTTAGTAAGAATTTAAACAGTTTATTAGTTAACAGAAATATAAAAATTTATTAGATAAAAAAATCTCTTTTACATAAGAAATACTATAACAAATAAAATTATTTTTGTAAAAAAAATAAATACTTATACAAAAAGCTAATTTAAAATATTACATAATAACACGATTTTTATCCAAAATATAATGAATTCTAATTAGATTTCATTGGTGATGACTATTCCAGATGATAAAGACAAGAAAGAAAATATCGAAGAGGATGATAACGGTTCACCTAAATTAACTGATGAAGAAATTGAAAATTTAGATTTAAAGAGTGACCTTGCAAAGAAATTAATGAAACAATATGAAGAAGAAACCGATAAATATGCATTTTGGCGGGGTACTATTACAGAGGGATTCAAAAAATGGTTAAAAGGAGAAAAAATTTATGATCGTGATAAAGAGCGCATTTCTTTATATGTTGCAGAAGAAACTAAAGGAGAATGGCAAGAATTCATTAAATCACATAACTATTCCACGATCTCTAAACTTATAAGGGAAAGCGTAAATGAATACATAAGAAAAGAATCTAACCTCATCAGTAATCACGGCTTAAAATTAGATAATAAAACTATTACTAATATTTCACATGCATTAAAAGAGCCTTTAACGACAATAAAGGGATTTTCGCAGCTACTACTTGAAAATTATACTACTGAATTAGATGAGGATGTATTAGCCCTTATTCAGAACATTTTTGACCAATCATTACTTTTGGAGAATAAAATTGTTAATATCCTAGATAACATAAAAACTGAAAGTGCACAGTATGATATTTTATTAATTGAGGATGATTTAGCCACTATTCGATTGTTAACGAGTTATTTTGAAAGTAAAGGGTACAGCTGTCAGGGAGTAATAAGTGGAACTAAAGGAATAGAAGAATTGAGAAATAACATTCCTAAAATTGTTTTATTAGATATTATTTTACCTGACTTAAGCGGATATGAGATTTGTAAAATGATAAAAGCAGATAATAATTTAAAACATGTTCCTACCTTCTTACTAACAGCAATCCCTGGTTCTGAAGTAGAAAAACATATGAATGAAACTAAAGCCGATGGTTATATCTTGAAACCCTTTGATTTCTCAGATTTTGAAATTTTATTTAAATATCTTTAACTACAAAATCAATATTATCCTGTTAACCTTTAACTTAAGCTTTTATGAAAAATTTTTAGAACATGCTTATGAATACTAAGAGAGCAAATAGAAAAAAATAAATAAAACATCTAAAACTAATTAAAGATTAATAAGCAGACCAATCCTGTGAGAGTTGAATTGATTTTTGTATCATGAAATTGAAATTATAAATTAATAAGAGCCTAAAATTAGCGAACTTACAGAATCATACATACTAACAAGCTACAATTTAAATCTTGGAATAAAAACATTTAGATTTATGTTAAGTGCCTTTAAGGGGAGTATGAAAAGAAAACGTTGCATTGAATAATTATCCAAAAAGAACTTTCATTTTCAATCATATTAAGCTTAACCGAAATAGAAGATTTCTTAAATAATCCCAGATTTGATTTAATTGTAAACTAAATATGGGCTATTGGCGCAGATTTAAGCGTAAGGCGCGCTTTCAGTGCAATCAGGTAGCGCAACCGGCTCTTATCACGCGCTATGATAATTGCGTTTAGAGACACCGGCAGGTCGGGGGTTCAATGATCTCCGTTCGAATCTCTCTAGCGGTTGGAAATCCCTCATAGCCCGTATTTTAATTTTATTTTTTTTTAAGTTTTTCTTAACCGCTAAGGAAAATTAGTTTTAAATAAAATTCAAACTTAAGAGACTAAATCTGGGTTCTTAATAAAAAATCTTCTAATTATATTTTCTGTTCTGCCGAATTTTATTTCAATGTAAAAACTAAATCCATACTATATAGATTTGGTCTAATACTTAAAAATGAATTATCTTTAATTCTTAAGATATTTTAACTGCCTGCGCCAATAGCCCTTACAAGATTAATCCATTACCTTTTTTGAAGCCATTAAAAACGCAGACGGAGGGATTCGAACCCCCGAGCGCTCACGCGCACCGGCTAACTTGGTTATATTTAACACTCAAGGCCGGCGTCTTACCAACTAGGCTACGTCTGCACGCTTAGAATAATACCTATAGTATTATTAGATATTGTGTTGAAGGTATTAAATTAGAGTATATTCAATAAAATAAATTCTTTTTTATTTCTCCCCCTCTAACTATAAAGCTAAGATATTATTTAAAGAAAAATATAAATTTTATCCTTCATTGTCTCATATTTGAGATGGTATTAAAATGAGTGGGACAAAAGATTTTCGGTATTTGATAACAGAAAGTTTATTTAAAGAAATCACAGACAAAGCTGCTGAAGAATATCCCAATATTGTTCATGGTTGGCTCTTTGCTGAGCGAAAAGAAAACTTCGGCATCTGCACTAAATTTATTATGAATACGGATTTACGAAAAACAAAAGCACATGTAAAACCTAGAAGTTGGATGCGCTATAAAAAGTCTAAGATTTACAATATGCGTAAATTTAAACAAGAACTTGGAGTAGATATTGTTTGGCAATGGCATTCCCATCCCTCTGGAAATGAAAAATTACATCAGATTGACAAAAGAATCTTAAAATATTTATCAAATGGAGTAATGATAATTGTAATCCCACCTGCTCCAGAAAAAGAGCAAAAAGCTCATTTAGTAGGGTGGTATTATGATAAGCGTTATACTAAGAAACCTATCATCGAAAAAATGGTATTCGAGATAATATCTGAGTAAATGGAACTTTTTTTCTTTTTATTTTTTAGATAAAATATACAAATCTGTAAAAATTTTTTACTAGTTTTAGTAAAATTAAAAAGTTGAATTCTTTTTGACAAAATTAATATTATTTATTTATTATTAAAAATCGAATTTATAGGAGAAAGAGTCAAATTGAGTGAAACTGAGACTTTTGTGGGGGAAAAATTAGAAAAACAAGAAGATCGAAATTTTTTCCAAATTGATTTTTTAAAAGCAATAATGATTTTCTTAGTAATTTTTGATCATACTATTCCATGGAGTATTAAAGATGGTTTAGGAGTCTCATTATGGGAACGGATTTCAATCCCCGTTTTTTTAGTAATTATGGGATTTAATTGGGGGTATTCTTATAAACGCAGGGGACAGACATCATTAATACAACTATATTCTTGGAGTTATTGGAAACGAAAATTCTGGCGTTTTATTTTTCCTTATCTTGTCTTATATTTAATTTCTACTATAATTGGTTTAATACTTTATGATTTTGACTTTGAAGCTATGTTTATCACTCAAACCTGGGATCCTGAGGGAACATATAATAGATTTCAATTTCTACACCTTATAATTGGAATAATACCATTCTATGGCCCTGGTATATGGTTTCTACCAGTAATTTTTAGTGCAATAATTATACTTCCGTTGCTTTATAAGGGCTTTTCAGGTAAGTTTATATGGGCCGCTATAACGTTAATTTCTTGTTTTCTTTTAGAAATTCTTATTCAACTTTACATTTTCACCAATATCGGAGGACCTCCTTTTCCAACTTGGGAAGCATATTATGATTTTCAACTTATTTATATGTTTTTCGTTACAAATGTATTATTTATGATTTCTGCTGTTGCTTTAGGGATGTGGTTCTCAAGAAATCCTAACATTTTCGCCAAACAAAATCTTTTTATGTTTATCCTATTTCCTCTGAGTCTAATTTATCTTATAAACTACCAATTCTATGATTTTCGTTTTGAATTCATTAGGGGTGATTATAATTTATTCGTATTTCCATATTCTGCTTTCCTTTTCTTAATTACTTTAAAAATATTGCCTAAAAAGTCGGATAATTTAACTGCAAAGGGAATTACAGTTATTGGAAAATCAACATATCATATTTTACTAACGCAAATTTTTTATTTAGGAATTGCTAAATATCTCTATGGTAATCATTACTGCGCAAGCATTTTAGGTATATCTACGGGAGATCCAATAGCATGCTTTAGACATTTAATAATTAATTGGATAATTTGTGTTCCTGCTGGAATCTTTTGGTGGTATCTAGAATCATTGATAATAAAGTTAGTAAAGAGTAGAAAATCAAAACGCAATTAATCTTTAGGTTATTATAAATTAAAAAATTAACAAAAATTAAACCTCATTTTTTTTTTTACATTCTATTTTCAATATAAATACAATCTAACTACTTCTAATGAAAAAGTATTAAAATTTTGCATTTTTATATACAAAATATAGATACGTTCCCTATTGGGAAAAATAAGCTCAGGTCGCTTAGCCTGGTAGAGCGTAGAATACGCGCCTAAAGCGCCGGTCTGCTAAACCGGTGTCCGAAGGACCCGTGGGTTCGAATCCCACCCTGGGCGTACATATAAAAAGTTAAAAATTAAGGGCCCGTGGTCTAGTGGTTATGACGTCGCGCTAGTATGATATGATTCGTATTATTCCGCGTATACACCGCGAAGGTCCGGAGTTCAATCCTCCGCGGGCCCATTACCTCTTTTTAATTTTGTAGCATTTTTCTAATTCTTCCTGGTCTAATAGCACTCATTTTACAATTCTTTAAAGAATTACCAATCTCCGCAATTATACCGGGAGCAGAAGTCCCCTCTTTAAAAATAATTAAACTTTCTAAAAACCCAAATCTTTCTATTGACACGATATCCCGAAGATGTCCTTTCTTTATTATGACTTTTTTAACTTGACCTTTAGTTTCACCATTAACGAACACTGCTTCAAGATCCTCATCCAAAATCTTCTTAAATAGACGTAAGGTAATTTGATCAATCTCGGCTAAAATTTGGCTTTTCTCTCTATCTATTGATACTACTTTAATAAAAATTGGAAAATTATCAATGAAATCATAAGCTTGTATTATTTCTTTTAAAGATTTTGTTCTTCCCTCACATAATTGCTCTCTCAAAGTATGTAAGTTAATTAAAACATCTGATTTTGGATTTACAATAGCACAATCAACAAAAATCCCAAACCCTACTTTTCCAACATCGATCATCATTCCTTTATATGTTTTATTCAGTTGGATTTCGTTAAATTCAAAAATACTACCAATTTCCTTTTTAAGTAGATTGACAATGAAAGTCTCTTCTGGTCCAGAAATTATCAATTCGAAGCGAATATCAAATTCTCTTAATTTTTTGATAGTTATATAAGTATTGTGAAAACCTTTAGTTATTTCCTTTAAATATGTTAAATACTTTTTAATGAGTTCTTGCTTTTTATTTTCTGAAGGAATATTATAAATTTTATCATAAAGAACTAATTTTTTTACCATTAAAAACCCTAAATTAAGTAATTCTATAAATTATAAGTAAATTAAGTTTGTAAATGTAAAATAATTTTCTTCAGTTTAAATAAACTAAAAAATATCTTTCTAAAAAGATTTAAATTACAATAATATATGTTAGATTGTAGTAAAAATAACCTGTTAAATTATTGAAAAAGTATGAATGAACAAAGATTTTTAAGTTTATTAGAGGATCTAAGAAAATATGAAGGCATTGAAGAAGTTTTTTTACTAGATTCTAACGGTGATATTGTGTATAAATCTGAAGAATTCCAATTATCTCCCGAAGAAGCAAAAGCTCTTCTTAAAGCATGGAAACAAAAAGAACCTGCACTTTTTTTTCAAAATAGTAGATTCGCAGTATTAAAAAATGAAGAAATACAGCTAGCTGCAAAAAATATTACCGGTGGAAAGGGGAATATTGTTGGATCTATAACAAAAGAAGGGGATTACCTTGTGGCTCATACTAGAGATGAAGGTATGATTTTACTTGAATGGGCTATTCATATTAATAAGGTTGCCTGGAGCTAAATGTTTAACTTTAAAATTGATAGATAAACCGTTTTTCACAGTATTTTAATCCTATCTTTTTAAAAAATTAAAAAAAAATATAAATTGAATTATTTATTACTACAACTTAATTAGTAAAAAAATAATGTAAAAAAAATATAATTTAAAAATTTAAAAAGGTAAATTATCATGTTCCAGCAAGCAGGAAGAGGTTATGATATGGCCATAACCCAATTCTCGCCAGAAGGTCGTTTATTTCAAGTAGAATATGCAATTGAAGCAGTTCGGAGAGGAACAACGGCAATTTGTTGTAGAAATGAGCATTCTGTTGTATTTGCCGTTGAAAAGAAAAGCTCTGAGCTTCAGGAAGTTATTGGTTCAGAAAAAATTTTTAAAATAGATGATCATATTGGCGTTGCCATTGCAGGACTCACCGCAGATGCGCGGGTTTTAGTAGATAGAGCAAGGGTTCAAGCCCAAGTTAACCTTCTAAACTATGATGAGAAAATTTCCGTTAAAGATAGCACACTAAATATTTGTGAATACCTGCAATTATTTACTCAGAATGCAGGGGTGCGACCTTTCGGTGTGAGTCTTCTCATAGCTGGAATTGATTCTGATGGCGAAGCTTCTTTGTTTCTTACAGATCCAAGTGGAGCTTTGTGGGGCTATAAAGCCTTTGCTATTGGGTCAGGAGCGACCGAAGCAAGAGCGTTTCTTGAAGAGAATTATGAAGAAAATATTAGTAATGAAGATTTGAAACTATTACCCTTAAAAACTTTAAAAGAATTAATGGGTGATAATCTTAATAAAAACACATGTGATGTAGCTTATATTTTAAGCGAAGATGCAAAATTTAAATTATTAAGTTTGGAAGAAAAGGAAGAATTACTAAATAAAATAGCAACTTCCTAAAAATTCATATACAATCAAGATTAGCCCTCATAACAGTTATCTTATTAAGCCAAGGTCGAAAGTAAGGAAAAGACAATAAAGTGAGATTATTTAATAACAATTTTTGTGACATTATTATATGATTGATAGAGCGAGAATTGATTTAGGCGGCTTTATTATAGGGCGAATCGAAAAAGAAGGAAGAACCTTTGAAATGTTATTAGATCCCGAGAAAGCTTGGGAGGCTAAGAAAAATATTCGAGATGAGATCAATGCCCGCTTAAAACAAGGGAGTGAAAAATCTCGCCTTACAGTAAAAGAATTATTAGATAATCCAAAAATCTCTGTGGATCTAATTTTTGAAAGTTTTATTGTATTTGAAGATTTAAGACGAGGAAAGAAAGCTACAGATGGAGATATGGAAGTGGTATTTAACAGTACTGATGGAAGAACTATAGCAGCTCATATACTATTAGAAGGGGATATTCATTGGACAAAGACCCAGAGAGAAGAGGAGCGAGAAAAAAAGCTAAAACAAATAATTACGATAATAACAAAAAATGCTATTAATCCTCAAAATAAAAAGCCTCATCCTTATCAAAGAATCGAGAAGGCAATTGAAGAGGCAAAAGTTAAGATTGATCTGATGAAAAACGCTGAAGAACAAGTAGAAGATGTCCTGAAAAGTATTCGAGCACTAATACCTATTCGAATGGAACAGGTTGAATTAGCTTTAAAAATACCTTCATCCTTTACAGCAAAAGGATATAATATTGTAGCCCAACTAGCTCAAATTAAAAAAGAAGAATGGCAATCAGATGGTTCATGGGTATCTGTTGTAACCTTACCAGCAGGATTACAAATGGAATTAATTGATAAATTAAATAAATTAACACATGGAAGAGTTCAGACTAAGCTCTTAAAAACCTAACAAAATAATTTTTAATTGATTTTTAAATACGTTATTTTTTGTTACTAATGTTAGGAAGAAAAATTATAAAATTAAATAGTGAGATGAAAAACAAATGGAAGAAGATGAAGAAATTGAATCTGAAGAATTAGATGAATTCGAAGATGAGGAAACTTCAAGAGATCTCGTTGTTCCGGGAGAGGTAGTATCTGAAGATATTGAACATTTCCTACCTGGGAGAGGAACGATTCTAAACAAAGAGAGAACCAAAATTATTTCTTTGAATATAGGGTTAAAACAAATTAAAAAGAATTATATTAATGTTATTCCGTTGAGGGGTTTTTATACACCCCGTCCAGGAGATAAGGTAATCGCTTTAGTGTTGGATAAAAGCCCGGTAAAATATGTATGTGATATTAATGCTAAAGATACTGCAATACTTAAGCCAAAAAATACTGTGAAAAAGACCAAAATGAGAGTAATGAGAGGATCTTCACAACCAAGAGACGATTCGTCAACAGATAAATATGAGATAGGTGATATTTTAATAGTTAAAGTTATTTCGGCAGATCGTCTCAATAGGCCTGAATTAACGACAATTGGCAAATATTTAGGTAAAAAAGTTGGAGGGATTGTTATATCAATAGATCCCCCCAAAATTCCAAGGGTTATAGGGCGAAATGGTTCTATGATCAAAAATTTAAAAAATTTAACTAATACAAGCATTTTCGTTACTCAAAATGGTCGAATATGGTTAAGAGGAGAAGATATGGCCCATGAGAGGTTGTTAATTGATGCAATTCGAAAAATTGAAAGAGAAGCTCACACAGTGGGATTAACGGACAGAATGTCTGTATATATTGAAAATGAAAAAAAAAAGAGAGGAATAAAATAAATGCCATTAATAATAAAAGATGAATATCCTGAAAAATTATTTAGAGAAGATGGGAAAAGACTCGATGGTCGAGATAAACAGGAATTAAGACCAATTAAAATGGAAGTTGGCGTAATAAAAAACGCTGATGGCTCTGCTTACTTAGAATGGGGAAATAATAAAATTTATGCTGCTGTATATGGTCCAAGAGAAGTACATCCACATCATTTAGCTAAACCTGATAGAGGGATTTTACGTGTATTCTATAGAATGGCAACTTTTTCTGTGTTCGATAGGAAGCGTCCTGCTCCTGGAAGAAGAGAAAAAGAGATTTCTATGATAATTACTGACTGTTTGGAACCCGTTCTTTTTCTAGAACTATACCCCGGTACGAGTTTTGAAGTATTTATTGACGTAATGGATGCAGATGGCGGTACAAGATGTGCTAGTACGACTGTGGCTGCATTAGCATTAGCAGATGCGGGAGTTCCTATGAGAAGCCTAGTATCAGCAGTAGCTGTTGGCCGAATTGATGGAGAAATAGTAACTGATTTATCTGGTATTGAAGATAAGGCAGGTGAAGCGGATTTACCTTGTGCTATTACTTGGTTTAACGAAGAGTTATCTTTATTACAATTTGATGGGGATATGAATTTAAAGGATTTAGACCAATATTTAAAACTTGCTAAAGATGCATTAACCAAAATTTATGCACTACAACTTGAGGCACTAAAGAGTAAATATTTAACAATACAAAACGAATCAAGTGGAGGAGAATAAAAAAAATGATGAATATTAAGCGTATAATATCGTCGATAGAGAAAAATTACATAATAAATAATTTAAAGAAAGAAGAACGAATTGATGGTAGAGGTTTATGGGAGTATCGTGATTTAACCATTAAAAATAATATTATCGCTTCAGCAGAAGGCTCTGCGGATATTACGTTGGGTGATACAAAAGTTATAACCGGAATAAAATATGAAATCGGTGAACCTTTTCCAGATATGCCAAATGAAGGCGTATGTACTATTATGGCTGAATTATTACCCTTAGCATCTCCATTATTTGAGAGAGGTCCTCCTGATGAGCAATCAATTGAGATGGCTCGAGTTGTAGATCGAGGAATTAGGCATGCTGATTGTGTTCAAACAAAAAAGCTTTGCATAAAAGAAAATGAAGCAGTTTATATTTTATTTGTTGATATGTATGTAATTAATTACGCAGGAAATTTAATTGATGCTGGAGGAATAAGTGCGCTAGTTTCCTTAATTTCAAGTCAAATTCCTGAAGGAAAGTTAGAAAACGGTAATCTTGAGTGGACAGGAAAATATCTAACTGGAGAAACCTTAGTCAAAGAACTTCCCTTAGTAATGACTTTTGGAAAAATTGAAGATATGATTTTCTTAGATCCTAATTTACCTGAAGAACTAATTTGTGAAGGTAAAATTTCAATCTCGACAACTGAAAATAAAATTACATCAATTCAAAAGAGTGGTTATGCAACTTTCTCTGTAGATGAAGTAAAAATGTTATGTCAAAAAGCTTTAGACTTAGGTAAAAACATTAGAAAACAATTAGATCTTTGGCAATATAAAGTAAAAAATTAAATTTTTTTTAAGGTTTTTTCTTAATTTATTACATTTTAGTTTTTTTCAATAATTTTTAATTAAAAGATTAATAAATCCTAGTTTAACTCTTTTTTACTTTTCTTAAGGTTTCGAAGGTGCCATATCCCCCCTTAATTCCATCCAATTCGAACTTCCCTATCGATTGTATAAGAATTGATTGATCTCCTTTAGCATCTCTGAAAGGAATAGGAATAATCGATCCTACATTAGCTTTAAGTAAATGTTTATTATTTAAATTATCAATAATTTCTAATTCGGAACTAATAGGGAAAACATTATCATCTTGAAATTTTTGATCTATTATCCGGATAGTTTTTAACGGGATATTTTTGCCTGCTTTAAAAAGAAAACCTCCTGTAGATAACCTTCCGTCATCTGTTATTATAGCAGCGGGATTGATCGCAAGATTTTCATTAAACCAAATCACATAATAAAACCAATTTCCAACTCCTGTCCAATCTCTGACCCCATAAGTATGATCTCGTTGCCCTATTACCTTTTGAAGCAGATATTCTTTTTTTCCAATCATAATGTTTCCAGAAATACTCCCTATTTGTTCCCAATGCTTATCACCAGATTTTTTTCCTATTTCTAATGATTCAGGAGTCATATATTTACTATATTCATAAGGATCATTTATCGGTTTGAATAAGACATCCATTTTCACTTGCTCAACTTTCATAATCAATTTGGGATTTTCACGAACTTTGGGTAAATCTAAAGAATTTTTAACAAAGATCATATTTCCCTCAAATTTATAATTCCAATTCTCATTAGATTGCCAACCATGAGACATCCCCTTGATCTTAATTTCTTTTGTATAATCTCTAATCTTAATTTCTTGATGATAACCTGCTGCTGAACCGTCGGGAAGAAAAATAAAGAAAAAAGTCATTCCTTCTTGTTTATTTGGTTTAAAACCTATTCTTGACATACCTCCTAATTGGTGTTTCTTACTATAAAAGACAAAATAGTAACTTTCATTCCATTCAGGATGAGTTGATAACTTTTCTGAATTTGTAATTTTTTCCATATTTAAGTTGATTCTCCTAAATTTTACTTTATATTAACTAATCCATTATATCCATTAATCGTCACAATTTGACCTGTTTTAAATAGTTTACATGCATTAGGTATATTTGTAACTGCAGGAATACCATACTCTCTGGAAACTACCGCTCCATGAGAAAGTATTCCTCCTGTTTCAGTAATCAATCCACCAATTTTTGAAAAAATAGGAGTCCAGCCGGGATCTGTTCTCGGTACAACAATAATTTCACCTGCTTTGACGGTGGGGATAAGATTAATATCTACTACAATTCTAATGGGAGCGGTTATTATTCCTTGACTAGCTGGAATGCCAGAGAAAGATCTACTAGTATAATCAAATTGAAATACATCATCAAATTCCTGAGAACCTATAAGAAATTTTGGGGGCACTAAATTTTCATATTTAAAAAATTCTTCCTTTCGAGATCTTATTGATGTTTTTATTTGAGAAATCCATGTTTCAGTAAAATTCTCAAAAATTATTTTTTTAATCTCCTTTTTATGTAGAAAAAAGATATCACTTTTTTCAATTATAATCCCTTTATGAACAAATATTTTTCCAATTTCAAGAAATAATTGTTTATTGCGTGTAATCCACTTATCCAAATTAAATCTCTGATTTTCTCTGAATTTTATGTATATACGACTATTTTTTAAGATTATGGAGAAAAATTTCCATTTTAATAACCCTAACTTTTGAGATCTGATCTTTGATTCCACATATTGTTCAATAATCTTTTTCTTTTGTAAACTTTTTGCTTTTATTCTTTCTAATTCCTGCCAATCTTCAACAGCTAATGACTTTAAAATATCAAATACTAATCGAGGTGATTCTCGCCAGCGAGAATAATAAGGTTCTCTTGTAAATCCACGATCACCATACTTTTGTAGAAAATTTTTAAATTTTTCAATAAAGTCTCTATAAATAGTATTTTGATTTGTAAATAAATTATTATAAATTTCAATAGATTCTTTATTTTGAAAGAGTTCTCTAAGTTCTGATGATTTTTGAATTTCATTTGCGAGTTGATGGATTTGATCATTAGTTTCCGTTAATTTATGCTCTAATCCTGATATTAAAATAGGGAAGAATTTTAACGATTCTTCTTTACTAAGGAACCGAGTAAGAAGATATTGCGTCAATAAATTCATTCCTATATTATGTACTGGTATCCCATAGCGAATAAGGCGAAAGTGGGAGACCATTACTTTATCTAGTTCTTCAGCTAAACTAAAAAGTGAAATCATGTCATTAGTCGCATGTAAATCTCGCAATTTTGAGTCGAAATTCAAACAATATGGTTCAAATACGTCTTTCATCCAGCTATCATAAGAAGGTGCAGTCTTTGACATTGCACCATTTGGGTCATGAAACATTATGCGTAATTCCGCAAAAATGCGTTTAAAGAGGTGAAAAGGTAGATTCAACACTGTTTTTTTCCCAAAAGGTCCTGATCCATCGGGAAAATAATTTAAAACATCTTGATTTCTCATAAATGAGGGTATTTCATATTCTACTTTTTTCTTTAACACATTTAGATTGAAATATACATGACCATTAAATAATTTTAAAAGTTGATCATCTATTTTCTTATAACCCATAATACTATTAAGTTCCATATTGACTACCTTTGTTATATGATCTCCTAATAGATCGAAGAATAAAGGAGTTGTATTATCATTCCAATAATCATCTGAATAACCTCTTGAAAAGATTAAAGATTGATTCTTATCTTTTAATTTCATAGATGTAATCGGGCGGGTTTGGAGAATATAAATCTGATCATTATTATCAATGGCCCATTCAATATCTTGAGAAACCATTCCAAACAACTTTTCTATGCGGGTTCCTATTTTTGCTAATTGCAATATTAATTTATCCGATATGGATGGTTTTTCCTTGTGTCGATCAGAAAGTTCGGAATATTCAATTCCGTATTCTATTTCAGAAGATTTGGGAATTGCTGCATACCTTTTATTACCTATTCTTTTCGTTAGAATTTTAAAAAATTGATTTTTAGAATTCCCATATCTTTTAATTATAAAATGATCCGGGCTTACTTTGCCAGAAACTAAAGATTCACCAAGCCCAAAATTAGATTCTATAACCATCTCTGTTTTTTCTAGTGAGAGTGGGTTTGCCGTGAATAATACACCGGCGCATTTTGCAGGAACCATTTTTTGAATAATTGTGGCTATTTCTACTATATCATGCGGAATATTATTTTTATCTCTATAAGCTATTGCTCTACTTGTCCAAACAGAAGCATAACAACTTCTAATATGCTCTAAAACCTGCTCAATAGTCTTAAGGTTCAGAAAGGTATCGTATTGTCCAGCAAAGGAAGTTGTTGGTAAATCTTCTGCTGTTGCTGAGGATCTTACAACAAAATTTTTAAAGGGAAATTTCTCGTGAAAGAATTTCACTTCATTTACAACTTCACTGGGTAGAGGACTAAGTTTAATAGCTTTTCGAATCTTATTAGAACATTTTTCAATTGAGTTAAAGTCATTATAATCTACCTCAGAAAGTGCATCATGGATCACTTTTTTAAGATTGTTTGTAGTAAGAAATAAAGAATAAGCAGGGGTGGTTAGAACATATCCATCAGGAATATTGAACTCTTTTTGCATTAAAAGATTTAATTTAGAAGCTTTTTCTCCTAATTCTTTAATATTAGTAGAAGAATCTTCAGCTAATTTAACAACAAATAAATTATCATTAACCATCTAGCACACTGAAAGATTGTGAACGATTTTATTAAAACAATTATAAAACGTTAAATATATTGTTATTTAACATGCTTTATATAAGTTTTTTCGCTTTATTTACTCAATGTATCTGAAATGGCTTTAACTGATAGATAAAGTTTAAAGTTCATAGAATTTTTTATTTTATTAATAATATATTTAACTTTTTAGTGTTAATTATGGGTAAACTTAAAAAAAGTGGAATATCAGGTCGATTTCAGGCGAGGTACGGAGCTAATGTCAGAAAGAAATGGAGACTTATTATGGAAAAGGAAAAAAGTGGGAAAATCAAGTGCCCTAAATGCGAAACTAAGGGATCAGTAAAAAGAGTTTCGACAGGTATATGGTATTGTAAAAAGTGTGACGCACGCTTTACGGGAGGAGCATATAATATAGAGACTCCTCGTGGTGCTGAATCTTTTAGAATAGCTAAGCGAAAACAAAGAGAATTAGAAGCAATTGAAGAATAATGAGTAATAGCAACTACTTTACAATTAAATCTACTATTGAACTTAGCTTTAAAGATTCTAAAATATGTGAAATTTCTTATAACTCCTTTTTACCAGAATTTGATAAGAAAAAATCTAGGAGATCTAAAATCTCCATGGAAAAAAAAGATAATTCTTTAATTTTTCATATCGAGAGCAGTGATATCACATCTTTTAGAGCATCTGTTAATGATATTATAAGTTTTGGAAAAATTGTTGATAACACTATAAATATAGTTGAAAAGTATTAGACGAAACTTGAATTTTTCGTAAATTTCATATTAGTTTCTTCATTTTGAAATCTAAAAAAAGAAAATGTGATATTTAAGATGACAATAAATTTTGATCAGCTCGATGATGAGACAAAAAAGAAGATTCAAAACATAACTGCCTTAAGTCAAAATTTAGAATTTCTTACTCAACAAAAACTTCAAATTGAAAGTTCTTTGAGAGAAGCTGAGCTAGCTATCGATGAGTTAGAGAAAGCCAAACCCGATACGATTGTCTATAAAAGAATTGGAGGAGTTATGGTGAAAAGTGAGAGAGATAGATTACTTGATGAAAAAAAATCTTTAAAGATAACCTTAGAGATGCAATCAAAGACTTTAACCCAAAAAACTGAGAGAACTAAAAATAGTTTGGAAACTTTACAAAAATCTCTTCAAGCAGATCTCCAAAATAAATGATCAATTAGAGTTTTGTATGTTAAATAATAAGTATGAAAAATTTTTTACTTTTTTGAAGGATAAGAATCTCTTAATATTAACTCATGATTTAGTAGATATTGATGGTTTGGTTTCAGCATTTACATTAAAGTTCCTTCTCAACCAGATCTTTAAAAATCAAAAAATTGTTATAGCCTTTTCTGAATTATCTAAAAGAACCAGAACTTTTATTCAAAATTTTACTAAAAAGTTTCCACAATTTGATTTTTCATACGATAATGAGATAAATATTTCAAAAATTGATGCTTTAGTTATAGTAGACACTAATAATTTAGAATTAATCAAGTTCTCCTTGGACTTTAAGGTTCACAATTCTCATATTCCCATTATTTATGTAGATCACCATTTAAATTTAATCCCAGTTCAGAATGATGTCCCATCCTCATTACATCTAATTTCTGAAGATTTTACATCTACGAGTGAAATTATTTTTGAACTATTTAATTATAATGCCATAGAGATTCCCCTAATGTTAAGATATCTTTTTTTATCTGCAATCATTACTGATACAGGGTTTTTTAGACAAGCAAATAATGATACATTTAAAAGATTCTTAAACCTACTAGGTGAACAAATACATATTCAAGATGTAATCTCACTGTTAGAAAAGGATTATGACATTTCTGAAAAAATTGCTAGGATAAAAGGATTACAGAGAGTAGAGCTTGTTCGAATAGGAGATTGGTTAATTGCTATTTCAAATGTAAGTAGTTTTAGTGCTAGCGTTGCTTCTATGTTGATAAATATTGGTTTCGATATTAGTATTGTATTTTCGAAAGAAAAAAATAATTTCAGAATTACGTCCCGAGCAAAAAAGAATGTATGTTTAAAAACAGGATTACATTTAGGAAAAATATTTAGCGAAATCAGTGAAGGTAGTGGCGGTGGTCATGATGGTGCAGCTACGTTAAATGGTGAGATAAACTTTGAAAATACCCTTGATAAAATAATTGAAAGAATTAAACAAACTTTAATTAGTAAATGAATTTTATAAAATAAAAGAAATACAGATTCCGTTTTACAATGAGTTTAATAAAATTTAATAATTTCCATTTTCGCTATAAGGGAAATGAAGAATATGCTCTTCAAAATATTAACTTAAAAATAAACTCAAATAAATTTATACTATTAGCCGGTGAAACAGGATCTGGAAAAACTTCATTAATAAGATGTATGAATGGATTAATTCCTCAATTCTACGCTGGTTACTATAAAGGATCGGTAGAAGTATCCGGAAAAGACACATCTACCACTCCTATAGCAGATTTATCTACTGAAATTGGTATCGTTTTTCAAAATCCCGAAAATCAATTAATCGCGATGAATGTTGAGCATGAAATTGCTTTTGGTATGGAAAATATCGGTATCCCTAGGAATATTATCAAAGAAAGAATAAAAGAAGTGGTTGAGTTAACTGGAATTGAAAATATATTACATAAAGCTCCCTTTGAATTGAGTGGTGGGGAACAACAACGTGTAGCAATTGCATCAATATTGGCTTTAAACCCTAAAACCATCATTTTAGATGAGCCCACAGCAAGCTTAGATCCGCTTTTTGCATTTAAAATAATTAATTTACTCAAAGCAATACAAATTGAAAAAGATCTAACTATAATAATTAGTGAACACCGTATGGATTTAGTACTTCCCCTTGTTGATGATATTATCTTAATGCAAAATGGAAAAATTGTTGCTCATGATATCAAAGAAAACATCATTAACGGAGAGCATTTCCAAAATTTAAGAATAAATAAACCAATTATTTATTCCATATTTAAAGAATTAAAAGATCAAAACAAATTTATCGAAAAGATACCCATTTCGGTCGATGAAGCATTGAAAAGTCTAAAACAAATTTATCAATAAAAATCGGTGAGGATAATCATAAAAGAAATACCCATAATTATGATGCAAGATGTAGATTTTGCATATTCAGATGGTACGGTGGCATTAAGACGGATAAATTTAGGTATTAATAAGGGAGATTTTGTAGCAATTATGGGTCAAAATGGAGCAGGAAAAACGACATTAATTAGAACATTAAATGGTTTGTTGCGACCAACTAATGGTACTGTTTTTTTAGATGGGCAGGATATTAGTAATAAAACTATAGCTAATTTATCCCAAAAAGTGGGTATAATTTTTCAAAATCCAATGCATCAACTATTCTCTAATACGGTTGAAGAAGAGATCAATTTTTCATTAAAAAGTCTTGATATAAGCAAAGAAGAAATAAAATCACGAATAAATACTATTTTAAAACAATTCGATTTTATAAGGTATCGAGAAAGATCTCCGTTTAACTTATCTGGAGGAGAATCTAAAAAATTAGCAATTGCTTCAATTGTCTGTAGAAATCCTGATATACTAGTATTCGATGAGCCAACATTGGGTCAAGATGAGAAAGAAATCAATTTCATAATTAATTTATTAAATAGTGAAATAACGAAAGGAAAAACCATTATAATTGTAACTCATAATATTGAATTTACCATGGAGTATATCCCCAGAACTGTTTTAATGAGAGGAGGTCAAATAGTCGCAGACGGACCTACTGAATACGTTCTCACCAATCAAAATTTAATTAAAAACACTTCAATGGTTTTACCATATATTCAGCAATTTAAAATTGCTTTGCAACAAGTCGGCATTAATATTCCAGATGAAATATTTAAGAAACAAGACGTAATTGAATATCTTTCTGAATATCTCAAAAATTATTCATTAGACGTTAAGGAGGGTTCAAATTAAATGTCTTTAGAATTTTTAAACGCTTTTAAATTTTTAAAAAGAGATACGTTTTTACATAACCTAGATCCGAGGTCTAAATTACTATTTGCATTAATATACACCGTGGGAGCATTATTATTTACTGAAATTATACCTTTAACATTTTTATTTATTAGTTTAATTCCAATTATTTTGTCTGGAAGATTATTAAATAAATGGATAAAAAGCCTCCGTGGTTTATCTTTTTTATATATTTTAATAATAATCTTAAACACTTTATTTATTCCAGAAAATGGCTTTTCCTTTGCTATCGCGATGGTGCTAAGAATTTCCATAATGGTTTCTGCGTTTTCTGTTTTTTTCTTAACTGTTGATCCCAATGATTTAGCTCTTTCATTGATCTCAATGAAGGTACCATATGAATTCGCGTTTTCATTTTCTTTAGCATTTAGATTTGTCCCAACAATATCAATAGAAGCACAAAATATAATTGATGCTCAACAAAGTCGAGGCTATGAGATGAAAAAAAGTGGAATAATAAATCAAATTAAAAACTTATTTCCCTTATTAGTTCCATTGATTATTGGTTCAATAAAAAGAGCATTTAATGTAGCGGAAGCACTGGAGTCAAGAGCTTTTGGCAGCAATAAAGACCGGACTTTCTATTTTTCTATCAAATATTCATATAAAGACTGGATTTTTACAATTTATTTACTTGTAATGCTTTTTCTTTTAATTTTTATTCGAATTGAATTCAACTCAATGCCTTCATGGTTTAGTTGGGGCTTTCCTTTATGATTGTAAAAAATTTTAATATCACTGAGTTAGAATTAACCTACTTTATTGGAATTAATAGAATTAAAATCAATGCTAATGTTTATACTATAGATCAGCTATTTGAATTAAGTGACAAAATTCAAAATAAGTATAGTGATTCCATTTTACAATTTTTTAATGAGAATTATATATTAAATACAGAACATATATTTAACGCCTGCTATTTTTCATTAAAAGCGTTTCATTATAAGAAAAACATTTCAAATAAGAAAGAAATTGAATTTCTGTTATATTTAGCAACCAAAAGGCAAATAAAGTCAGCAATTAATGATGTTGGGATTAATAACTCTAACATTCAAAATGGTATAGTTAATTATTGTATTGTATCTTATGTAGATAACGTTTCTGTAATTAATAATGCAATAAAAGAAGCATTGAATGCTAATGAAATCAAATTCACTTTAACTCAAGAGAATGCTGATAAATTTAAGATTATTAAAGAGCATTTTGAAATTTCCGATGAACAAATAAAAATAATATTAAATTCATACGGCATTAAGAAAGATGTTGAATTTTTACTAAAACATAATATCCATTCCCTCTATTCCGCTTTAAATGAATTAATTTGCGAGAAAATGGCTTTGTTAAGTTTAGAAAAAATAGCAATAGATTAATCTCTTTGAGGTTCTTTTTTAACCTTTATAGTCTGATTATTGTTAAGGAATGAAATCCCGCAGATACTTCCTAAAACTTCAATCCGAACTATTATGTCAGGGTGGTTTAAATCGACTTTATTTATAAAAATCTTCGCAATGTTTATTATTAATCTTTCTCTTTTAATAATTAGACTTTTTCGGCGCTTTAAATAGATCTTGAAGGATTGGCGATCATCCATGTAATCCTTATAGTGTGTTTGAATCATTTGATGAATAATATCTTCGTTTGTCTCACAAACAAAATCAATAGGAATAATTTTTAATATATATTGGAAGTAATTGGGATCTTTTTTCAAAATATCTTGGATTTTTTTTATTACCTCTTTCGCGTTTAAACTAGTAAAAGCAGTAATTAATCCAGAATATTCCACATTAGAAATAATTGGATACTGATCACCGCAAATCAACAAAGTAAACCATAATTCAGCTTTAGCATTAGATTCATTAAATCTTGATGTAGATACTAGTAGATTGAAATTATTTATTAAAATCACCCTGCATTTCCGATTGACTACTTGCTAATACATTAATAATATCTTCTTCTTCTATTAAACCCAAACGTAGGAATTTTAAGTTTTCGGAAGAACAATCTATTATTGTAGTCGGTGTTTTATATTTTGATTTTCCTCCGTCAATTATTAAGTCAATTGGACTTAAGAATTTTTTTGCTACTTCATCTCCACTGATAGAAGGGGGTTCCCCTGAATAATTAGCTGAAGTTCCGATGATCCCCCCAAAATAACCTTTGGTTTTTAAAATTTTCAAAATAGTTAAAATTATTTCATTTTCAGGAACTCGAAGGCCAATAGTATCTTGAAAAGCAGTTAATTCTGGAGGTAATAAATTGGGTTGTTTCTTTTTTAAAATTAGGGTTAATTGACCTGGCCAATAATGATCTGCTAATTTTTTTGCTGTTTCATTGAATTCTGCGACTTTAGAAGCCTCATCAAAATCGGAAACTAATACTAATAACCCTTTAGAACTTTCACGATATTTTATTTTGTAAATTTGCTCTATAACATTGAGATTTTTAGGATCTCCACCTAGCCCATAAACAGAATTTGTGGGAAAAGCAATCAATTTTCCCTCAATTATATTTTCTACAGCAGCTTCAAGATATAATGTTATATCTTCAATTTTTTTTCCTCTCAGTTTTATTAGGAATCCCATCTGACTCTAATTTTATTCTTAATTTAATATTAGAAATTGAATGTGGAAGGAATAAAAAGATTGGTTTGATTAAATTTCTTGACACTTCAATTCATTAGTGATCATTTCCCATTGAAGATCAAGTCCTTCTTGGAGCTCAATTAAATCTTTTTCAGTAATTTTTGAAAATCTTTTTTGTCTTGAAAGGTATTCTATTAACGGTATTCTCTTTGAAGGATCTGTTAAAGCTCTACTCTTTTTAGATAAGGTTAAAATACCATTTTCAATCTCATATAAAATCCATGACCCTGTTTTTACAGCTAAACGTGCGATCTCTACGGATTCATCAGAAGCAATTCCCCACCCAGGAGGGCAAGATGCTAATATATGAATATATTTGCAGCCATCAATGGATTTTGCTTTTTTAAATTTTTCATATAGATCAAGAGGTTCACTAATAGAACATGTTGCAACATAAGGTATTTCATGTGCGGCCATTATTCTAGGAAGATTCTTCTTATATCGATCTTTTCCTAAAGTGGTTGTTGTAGTGATGGCACCATGTGGAGTACTAGAAGAGCGTTGAATACCTGTATTCATATAAGCTTCATTATCATAGCAACAATATATTATGTTAGAATTTCTTTCAGCAGCACCACTTAATC
>SMTZ1_10001267_pt1 | contig 25025 bp, 15 predicted proteins | sample DeeMarSWOR136_30_FD_25667 | JGI IMG/M metagenome (IMG submission 25667) | reverse complement strand
ACCTGCTCGTCTTGGATACCGAGGTCTACTCCAATACCGGTGGACAGATGTCGAAGTCCACGCCGAGGGCGGCAGTGGCTAAATTTGCGGCAGCAGGAAAACCAAGGCCCAAAAAAGACCTCGGACTGCTATCTATGACGTATGGCAATATCTATGTCGCAAAAATTGCAATAGGTGCAAATCCCAATCAGGCGGTAAAGGCCTTTGTTGAGGCCGAAGCCTACCCGGGACCCTCCCTCATAATTGCATATTCACACTGTATCGCACACGGTTACAATTTGGTCAATGGCTGTGAGCATCAGAAGCAGGCAGTCAACACAGGTCACTGGCCTTTGTACAGATTCAATCCACAGCTTAAGGAAGAGGGGAAAAATCCCTTGCAGCTTGATTCGAAAGCTCCGACTCTGGACTTCGAGGAATATGCTTATGGCGAGAATCGTTATAGAACACTGAAGCAGTCCAAGCCGGAGACAGCGGCCCAATTGCTAAAGCTTGCCAAAAGCGACGTGGCCCAAAGGTATGCTTTGATGGAGCAGCTTGCGAATCTGTCTTGTGGCCGAAAGAGTGAAGACTAATGCCGGATATTTAATAGGAAGTAAAAAATAGAGGAAACCAAAATGATGAATCGAATTAAAAAAACTATTTGTCTATTCCTCCTAACGGTCCCCATTTTTACAGGCTGCGAGCAACAGGAAAAAGAAACCGATATTAAAACCCGGATACCGTCTCAAAAACCTGCCTACCTAACAGAGGCGATTGAAAAAACCGGTGGACTTGATGCATGGAACAGAACGAAAAAAGTAGAATTTGACTGTATCGCCACTTTTTATCAACCGGATGGTAGTTTCTACCTGACAGAACAGCACCACGAGATTCACCCTTGGTCAAATCTAATTCGTATTTCAGCTCAGGAGCCACCGGGTAAATTCGTTTGGGAATTTTCATCAGACGGACTAAACATAATAGAAGAAACAAAGCAGGAGGATTTTCTACCAGTTGGCCTCGACGTTGAAAGTTTTGCAAAGTCTATACTCGATATCACAATAACCCCGGTTCGGCTTTTAAAGAGTAAGACTGAATTAACCAAAAGCAAAAGCCCCGTTAAGATTGAAGGAATATGGTATTATCCAATCGGAGAGGATAGGCCCGATAACGGGCACAATATTATCTTCTATGAAAATAGAGACAGCACTTTAATCGACATGATATGGTTTGTAGATGCCAAAAAAGGTAAACTATTAGCCGTACGTGGCTACGATTATCACGAAATTGATAAAGGCGGTGTTTTTGTTCCTGCAAAGATAGAAATTTTTACAACCGACAATCGGTGGGTTATTCAGAATCGCCTTGTTACCATAGACTACCACTAAAGCTGACCCACTATAGTAACTCAAAGCCATACATTACAACCTGAAGTTCATAAGCATCTATTCGGATACATAGATGTCGGTTATTAACTATATCCTCCTTCGTATCACAACTCGCTGCTTTCACTGCTGTTTGCGAAACTTGTTTCTGCGTTGTTTACTAAACGTGCCCGCATCTTTTCGTCGTGTTAATATTATTACAATTATCGGGCTTATAATAGGAATCAGTGAACAAATACATCTTCTAAAGAGTATACATACTATTGTTGATAATGCCGGGCAAGGCACGGAAGTTTTGGGCAATTTAATCAACCAGAATCCTTAGTTTCAGTGGTCCAATTTAGCAATAAAATGCAAAAATTTAATCCTCATAAATGCTTAGAATATCTATAGTTATATCAGAAAAACCAAAATCTTATTATCCATAAACAACCATTTACCTATAATCATTAATCAATAGTCATTTAAAAAGTTAAGCGAACAGGGTGTTAAACCGATAAATTTCATCGTATAGAAAGGTATTTGGACGTTTTGGGACCCTAAAGATTTCCAAACGCCCTTAATCTACGACCGGCCAATTAAACGGTCGAATTACGTTTGGAGTGCCTAAAAAGAATTAAGAATAACGGACTCTTTTTGGAATTGTGGTGATATGAATCCCGTTGGACATTTCGCGAATAATAAAATGGACACTTTTAATAAAGAAAGACTGTCTAAATATCCACATATTTATAGCTGGATGAAAAAAACACACCCTGCAACAAATGTATTTATTTGGCTCTCTGTTTTATCTATTCTTAGCATTTGCACAATAGGGTGCGGTAACAAGTTTTTTGACCCGACCGATATAGGCAGGTACCGATCCGTACCAGCTGTGAATGTGATACTGGATACACTAGGTGTGGCCGAGGAAGCACCATCAGCGTGGGCCGACGCCGAAGATCCAAAGCCGATCGATACCATGATATTTGACACCGATTATACCTTTGGTACAGGCGATATTGTCCGGATAACTATTTTTGAGCTACTTCAAGAGGAGGTCTTGTTTGCACAAGATTATATTGTTACTGAGACCGGCAAGATATCCATACCGGAGGTCGGGGAAATCGAAATAGCAGGCTTTACTGAATCTCAACTTGAGGAGGAGATAAGGCAAATCCTTTCACCCAGTACATTGAAAGATCCGTCGGTTACCGTGACTTTAGTGAGTTCGGAGCAGCGCAGGTATTCAATATTGGGGGACGGTGTGCCGGGCCCAGGCAGGTACACTATTCCGCGAAGTGAATTCAGATTAGCCGACGCACTTGCCGTAGCAGGCGGAATAAGCCAATTTAATATAAGCTATGTTTATGTGTCCCGTTCTGTAACGGGCAAAGAGCCAATATCTGATTCCATTAATCAAAGCATTCTTGAGCCAGGACAAACAAAGCAAATGTTCGAGTCTGAGCAACAAATGCTGAAGACAATAGCTCCGTCGGTGAAACTGGAGGGAACCATACAAAAGCAGGCACTGATAATGACTGCCGCGGAGATGATAACGGACAAGGAACTCAGCGATGCGGCTTTCCCGGAATACGATGGAACAAACTCTAATCGCAGGAACAGGGGTGGATACGCAAAAGAAGACTTTGATTCACTAACTAAGCCTGCAGGTAGAGAAAAACTAATCAACGACGACCAAGGAGGGCGTATTGAGTGGACCTTCCGCGATGGTGTATGGATTCCAGTACAAACCGGTCAGCCCATACCAACAAAACCAGTGATTAAAATTGAACCGGTAAAACCAGCCGGTCCACCAGAACAAAAGGTTCCATCAATCTTCGGTTGGGACCAGATAGGAGCGGCAGGCGCACAGACGCGAGTTATAAAGATACCGGCCGAGAGGCTTTATGCCGGCGATCCTCGGTATAATATTGTTATAAGAGCCGGTGATACTATTTATGTGCCGGTTGACATTATCGGTGAGTTCAGTATTACGGGTAATGTTAACGGTCAGGGGTACATTAATATAACAGGCCGACCAATGACTTTGAAAATGGCCATTGCCGCGGCGGGCGGTCTGGGACCGCTGGCCTGGCCAAAACGATGTGAAGTGATAAGAAGGATTGGAAAGAACAAAGAAGAAATCGTCATGGTTGATTTGGATAAGATTGCTAGTGGCGAACAACCGGACTTCTTTATTAAGCCCAACGATTTAATCAGGGTCGGTACACACCCGACAGCAAGATGGCGCGCGGTTTTGCGAAATGCGTTCAGGGCCACTTATGGATTCGGTTTTATATATGACCGCAATTTTGCAGATAGAGATTTCGGAACTCGCCGGCCTATTCCAGATTGGTTTTAACAGAATTTTTTTATTATGCCGGACAATATTGTTTCCTCTACTGCCGACAAGCTAAATTATCCAAAAAATCCCACTATGGGAATCCAGAAACAAGATTCAAATTTAAGTCCTTCACTTTGCAATAACAGGAAAAATGACAATCCACCAAGAACAAGCTGGAATGAACTTGGGGGGCATAATTATATTAAAATTCTGGTAATTACAGGATTGTTTACCTATCTCTTTCGTAACGAAATCGGCCGTATTGTAAACAGATGGCTTTCTGACAGCAGTAGTTGGGGACATGGCTTTCTAATTCCGCTCTTTAGCTTATATTTCATCAACCAACATAAAAGAGAAATATTAAGTCTTCAAACCAGACCAAATTATCTTGGCTTGTTTTTTCTGATTTGTGGTATTGTGTTTTATGCCATCAACGGAGCTAGCCCCTCCGGATACGCATACCTTCAGCCCATCAGTATGATAGCCATACTTGGTGCGATTGTATTATTTTTAGGCGGGTGGCGTCTAATTAAATATACGTGGCTACCGATTGCTTTTCTGATCTTTGCTGTGCCATTGCCGCGAAGATACTACGTTGCGATTACAATGCCGATGCGACATCTTGCCGCAGATATATCGACAGCCTTGCTTAATTTGCTCGGCGACATGGAAGCCACGGCCAGCGGTGTTATTATAGATGTGATTTATAAAGGCCAGCATTTGGAGCCGTTGAACGTCGCCGAGGCCTGCAGTGGAATGCGCCTGCTGATGGCATTCCTGGCCCTGGGTGTTGCAATGGCGTATCTTCACTATAGACCTATATGGCAGCGAATAATTTTGCTGGCCAGTACAATACCTATTGCAATACTTTGCAATATCCTGCGAGTTACGGTTACAGGATTTATTTATGTGCTCATACACCCCAAGTATACTCAGGGTATTTATCACGACATTCTTGGCTTAGGGATGTTACCTTTGTCGTTTGCCATGTACGGCTTTCTCGCGTGGTTCATGTCAAGCCTGTTTGTAGAAGAAAGCAAGGAAATAACTAATGATATTGTGGTTCGTCGCAAACAATAAAAGGTCCGGAAACGTAATAAATTAACAAAAATGCCAAGCATAATACAAAATACACAAGGCGTAATAAAAAGCTGCGTGCAGCCGGCCTTCTTAATATGTGCAGGAGTGCTTATCCTAAGCGGAATCGTCATGCCTAAGCCGGTAAAGAAAGAACCATTTCCTTTGAAAAAATCTCTAAACCTTCTGGATGAAAAGGCTTTAGCCCCGTACAGCGTTATATCAAAACAACAAATCACAAATCATGAGATCATTGAAAGCCTTGGCACGGAAGATTATATCCAATGGATTCTTGAAGACCCAGAGGAATCCGCTGACAGTCCTGTTCAGAAATGCTCATTGTTTATTACTTATTACGGGATTCCAGACAAGGTTCCGCATGTGCCGGAGGAATGCTACACAGGCGGCGGACATCAAAGGTTGACATCCGATGGCGTTATTTTCGAAATAAATGTAAATAACATCATGAGAAAAATCCCTGCAAGGTATCTGGTCTTTGCCAGTACAAATTCCGACTACTGGGGAATGGATACAAAATTTCCTATTCTGTATCTTTTCAATGTCAATAAGGTTTATGCCAATAGCAGAGACGACGTGAGATTTACCCTGAATAAAAATATATTTTCGAAATATTCGTACTTTTCTAAGGTTGAGTGGAAGTTCTTTAATAACAGGTTCAACAAGCCGATGTATCCAAGCAAAAAAGAAGCAATTATAGCAAGCCAAAAACTCTTAAGTGTAATCTTACCTATTTTAGAGAATGAACATTGGCCCCTATTGACAAAAGTGAAAACCGTGGAAAGTAAATAAATACTGATTGTGGCAGTTCACACCTTATAATTTATGTGAACAAACACACAATTTGCGTATGTGTTCGCCGGATTTAGTCCTGCTATGCCGGAAGAAGGGAAAATATATGGCAAAAAAAAGATTGAATAAAAAAGTCGCTCTTATTGGATCGGCGGTTTTTGTTCTTTTGATCCTCGTTGCTATCGTTGTAATCCTGCGTTTGAGCGGCGACCCGGAAGAGCTTATCAGGGATGGTGATGCAATGATAATAGCAGCTCGTAAGGCAACAGATGAGAAGATTAAAGAAGAAGCTTACAAAAAGGCTGAAAACAACTACCACAAAGCACGCAGCCTTGCAAAGAACGATTCGCTAAGGATCGATATGTTGTTCAAACTAGTAGAGCTATATATTGAAACAGACCAATGGCGAAATGTGCTGGGATGTTGGAGCAGAATAATTAGTATAGATCCAGAGAACGCAAAAGCTCGGTACGGACGTTTGAGTTACGTTTATATAACGGCCGACACCGGTGTGTATCAGTTATGGGAAGAGGTAGCCTCACAAGCATCGGAATTTATAGATGTAGCAGATAAAGCAGATCTACTTATGGAAGATACTGCCAAATGGCAAATAACAAAAATGCAGGAAACAGATCCATACCGCGCCTCCAAGCAACTCTTAGGCCCATACTTGTATCTACGAAGGGGCAGGGCAAACTATGAACTGGCTGCCGTGGGAGCGGTCACAAATCCAGATAAAGTAATTGAGATGGCAATAGAAGACTTGAAAAAAGTTCAAGGGCTTGAACCAAACAATGTTAATGCTTTCTGGTTTTTGGCGCAAGCGGTCAAAACAAAAGGGGAGATCCTTGCATCAAGAGGTAATATTGAGGAAAAGGACAAAGCAGCAAGCCAAGCCATAGAAATTCTAAAAAATGCTGTCGATGCTGCCCCTGATAATCCCATAGCTCACACTAACCTGTTAAGTGAGAAGCTTACACAAAGCATCAATGCCACACAGCCACAAGAACAAATTCAGTCGCTCGAAGATGAATACTTGATGCTTGTGAAAAAGTTTCCTTCCAGTGCGCAGGTTTATACGGCATTGGCTGAATTTTACCAGATCAATCTTGAAAATCTTGATAAAGCCATCGAGGCAAACCAAAAAGCTGTTGAATTGGATAAGGATAATGCATCTCATGCAATATATCTTATCAATCTACTCTATCGCAGATTTTCAGTTTATGGCCAAACACAGGACTTATATACAGCCATAGATTTAGCCAAGAGCGCACTTGCCTTACCGGATGCCCAGGAAGTAACCGGCCCAAAACAACGGTCAAATCGAACAAACAGGGCCTCATTATACGTCCTTCTTGCAAACTTCTACATTGAACAGGTACTTGAGCCATGCGAGAAAAGAACGGATGCCCAAAGACAGCAATGGATAACAAATGCCGAGCAGACTGTGCACGAAATTGGGCAAATATTTGGCAGTGAAGATCAGGTTCAGGTTGTTGTCTGGCGAGGTATGCTTGAACTTGCACAAGGAAATCATGATACTGCCACCAGGAAGCTATATGCCGCATATGAACAACTCAAAGCGCTTAGACCGCCTCAACCACCCTGGCCAAGAGACCCCCAATTCGCCCGGCTTTCTTATACCCTCGCGAAGACTTTTCAAAACACCGCTGAAATTGGTGCGGTCTCAGAATTCCTGATAAGTGCGCTACGTTCAGGTATTACCTGGGCCAAACCTGAAGCTACCTTGGATTATGTCGACGTTCTTTTAAGACTCAAGGCCTGGACAGGAGCTGCAGACAATGTAAATTCCTTTGAGCAGAATTATGGGGCCAACGCCAGAAGCCAAACACTCCGTTTTCAGGCTTTACTTGGCGCAGGACAATTTGACGAAGCTGAAAAAGAACTTACCAAGATGGCCAGTTCATACCCCGACGATCCAAATACAATTAAACTCAGCCTGGCACTCGTGCAGGCCAAGATAAAACAAGTTCAAAACGCCATCGTTCGACAGAAAATGGGAGATGGTGAATCCACGATTTTCCAAGTGGTGGAGACGCCAGATGAGAAACTTGAATCAATCGATGGCACCGCTCAGTTAATGACAGATGAACTAAAACGCTATTGGAATGAATGTGCCGAAGTGGTGGAAAAACTACTTCCAACAGAGCCGGATAATACAACACTTCTGATATATAAACAGATGCTTTCTGAACCTGAGCCTTACAATATTCCAAAGGAAAGGATTAAGGAAATTGAAGAACGGGTTCTATCAAAAATCGCCGATCCAACTCAAAGGGCCATAAACCTTGGTGTATTTTACAAGAAGCACAAAGAACTGGATAAGGCTGCCGAAGAATTAAAAAAGATATTATCATCAGACGCTGCCCGTGAAGAGTATCGCCAACATAAAGATATGAATTACATGATTCAGCCACAGCTATATGAAATTGCTGCGACCTTCCTTTTCGAAATAGCACTTATGACAAAAGATTGGCCGCTTATAGAACAAATAGTGGAAGCCGCTCAACGTGAAAATCTCGATAGATGTGGCGGTCAACTGTACACAGCACACTTGGCAGTAGCTAAAGAGCAATATCAGGATGCACTTGAGAAACTTAACGAATGTCTGAAACAACAACCGGTCTTTTCCCCCGCACTAATGCTCAGAAGCAGAGCCAATGCTGCTCTTGGGAATGAGCATGCATCTATTGAAGATGCCCAGAAAGCGGCTTTTTTGAATCCCCTGGACGTCAACATTGCAAAAGTGTTGGCCAATGCACTGTACGAGCGGGACAAAAAGCTTGGCCCAAATGTGTCATCTGACCAAATCATTGAAACCAGAAACGCCTTGCAAAGAGTTTTGAGAGCAAATCCAGGCGATTTACAGACACTTAGCTTTTATGCTGAATACATAAGCAACGACGACCCATTAAGAGCACTTGCGATTCGACAAAACCTGCAAAAGATTAATCCAAGTGTACAAAATGCCATACTGCTGGGAAGGCTGGCAATGAAAATGGGGATTCGCGAGACAAATGCAGAACGCAAAGATGCGCTTCTGGCTATTGCTGATTCCTCTTTTGAGCAGGCACAAGCTATGGCTCCGGAAGACAGGGCAGTAGTTGAGGCCAGGGCGGAATTTTATCGACGTATCGGTCAACCGGAAAAAGCAAAACAGTTGTCGATGCAGGACACAAAACTACTATGGAGCCATTATTTTCGCATCGGTCAATATGAAGATGCGAAACTACTACTACAGCAGTTGTACAAAGACTCACCAAAAGACAGTAACACGGTGAAAGGCCTCTTCCTCGTAGCTGAAAGGCAAGCTGACGAGGAGGCTGTAAAAAAATATTCTGAAGAACTGTTACTGCTTGAAAACAATATAGAAAACAAGCTCGCTCAAATTCAGTCTTTCCTCAAGTTGGGTCTTGTCAAAGAAGCCGACTTAAAGCTGCAAAGTTTCAAAGAAAAGTATCCACAGGAGGACAAAGCACTGCTACTTGGGGCCTGGTTGGCAATGAGGCAGGGGCAACTGAACAAGGCACTGCAACTGACAAATAGAAATCTTGAGGGCAATCAGGAGAATGCCAACGCTTGGCGGTTAAGAGGACAGATCAATCTTTTAATGGCAAATTATGAACAAGCAATAAACGACCTTAAGCATAGCAAAACATTATCAGACGATCCTGTTACCCGCATTCCCTTAGCGAGGGCGTATCGACATTCAGGTCGATATGAAGACGCTATAACCGAACTTAAAAATACGATTGATATACCAGGTTCACCTATGGAAAGCAGAGTATTGCTTGAACAGATCTATTTACAGCTGGGTAGAAAAGAAGAGCTCAACAAACTCTATACCGATACTCTACAGAAACTACCGGACAGCGTAGGTTGGTATAACCGAGCAGGAGTATTTGCTTTAGCCGAAGGCGAATATGATAGAGCCGAAAAATTGTTTGGAAAAGCCTGGCAAATCAGCACCCAAAAAGGCAGGGGGGAAGCCACATCAATCGATGGATACTTACAGGCGCTTATATTAGCAGCAGGGGCACAAAATACAGGTACCTGGGGCCTTGGAAAGTTGAATAAGGTATTTGAAGAAGGCGGAAAATATGTCGAAGGCGATTTTGCTCACATAGCATATTTAAGTATGGCCGAGGCAAAACTGAAACTCGGCGATAAAGCCACCGCTATACAATACTGTCGAAAAGCCGTTGATAAGGCAGGCAAAAACGAGATTCTTGTAGCTCAGACTTTACAACGAATGTACATGCTTTTGGGAGCGGAAGAAGCACTTACATATTGCAAAGACAGGCTTGAGGCCAATCCTGAATCACTTATAGCTAATTATGCCATGTTTAATCTGGCCAAAATGAACAGTCATTACAGCAAAGCAGAAGCTTCTATTGACAAATGCCTGGCAATAGCAGGCCCTGATAGTCCGAATAGAATTAAATATGTCATGGAAAAAGCGGAAATCTTGACCTTGGCTTACCATAAAACCTCCGATAACCAATATCTGAAAAAGGCTATAGCAGAATACGAAAGTCTATTAATTGAAATGCCGAAGAATATAAGTGCCTTGAATAACCTAGCCTATATGCTGGCCGACAATAACGAAAAGCTAACAGAGGCCCTTCAGTACGCTGAACGTTCATTGCAGGCAAGGCCAAATAGTCCTGCCTTTTTGGACACTTATGCTTATGTGTTATATAAAAACGGTAAATATATGGAGGCAGCGGAATCATTACAAGCCTCTCTGCAACAATATGAGACTCAGCAGATCCAAATTCCGGCTGAGGTATATGAGCATGTAGGCATGGTAGAAGAAAAGCTTGGAGCACCAACTAAGGCTATTGCTGCATATAAACAGGCATTGCAGACAGGAGCAGGTAAATTGACGAAAGCAACCGAAGAGAGAATAACATCAGCTATTGAACGCCTTTCGCAGTAGGCAAATTCGTAAAATTTAAGCCTTATACCTATTTAACCATAGTTTTGATTCGATAGGCATGGGAGCAGACGAGATACAAAACATGGCAGAACAAAGACCAACGGCTGTAAATCGAATAGCAGGGCCAGTACCACAACGGCGTGCACCTGCAACGACTGCGGCGCTAACACCAAAGGAAGTTTATTCAATTTTACGTCGGCACCTGTGGCTCATAATCATTCCCTTGACTATATCAGGTCTTATCATTGCCGGGGTGGCTTGGTTTCTTTTAAAACGCTATCTTCCAAAATATACGGCACAAACCTATATTAGGGTATTATCGCCCGTCGTGACCCCACCTTTGACTATCGGTGAAACCAGAGCCAACAGGGACATCGAATATGGCCATCGAGTATCAATTTCCAATCTTATAATGCAACAGAGTACTTTACAGGAATTAATTGGCAGAGACAAAGTAAGAGAAACTCAATGGTTTCGCCGTTTTGCCAAGTTTGACGAAAACGGTAAGATTATAAATATCAATCGATGCATCCTAAAAGCATTTAAGGACTTGAAGAAACGTTTTCGGGCTTATCCCCACAGAGACGCCGAGTTTGTTGCATTGTCAATGACCAGCGGCAAAGCTGAAGAAGCAGCAGAGATAGTTAACGAAATGATGAAATTATTTATCGCTTCGCAGGGAAGTACCAAAAAAAAGGAGGTTTCTGAAAAGCTGGCAGAGCTTGGCAAGCGGCAAATAAGTATTCAACAAGATCTGGCGATAGCGGAAAAGTCACTCGCTGAAGTCCGTGAGCGATTTGGAATTAACGACCTTGAGCCAACCGCTTACCGTTACCAGCACACAATCATATTGAAGTTGAATCAGCTGGAACTTGAGCAAAACGACTTGATGCTGCTGATCAAGCAGGTTGAAGCTACCATAGAAAATCTTAAGAAATTAGCGGATGGCCCCGTTACTATACAAATTGAACGTCAGGTGGAAACTGATCCTATTATGGTCTTACTTGCTCAACAGCTTGCCATACTTGAAGCCGAGCTTTCAGGCCAACTTGCAAAGTTTGGCGAAAATCACAGAGTAGTACTCCGAAATAAAGAACGGATAGAAGAAATCAAAAAGGAAAGACAACTCAGACAAGAAGAAATTGCAGAACAGGTCCGACAGTCAAATCTTAAAGACGCCCAGGACCAGTGGATTGTGTTGAAAAGCAGGTATGATGAATTAGAAAGATTACGACTGGAAGCTGAGAAAAAGAAGGAAGACCTTGATAATGCCCGTATACAGTATGAGCAGCGGCTCGCTATAAGAGACGAAAGAAAGGGGATGCTTGACGAAATCAAGGCGACGATAGAGAGCTATAAGATAATCCACGACGCCCCGGAGACACCCAAGGTACAGAGTATCGGACTTGCTCAAACGCCGCTGGAAGTAAGTTCTCCAAAATGGGAGTTTTATTTCCCCGGCGGAACAATATTAGGCCTAATATTTGGCATAGGACTTGCTTTCGCTATAGAATTGCTCAATGACCTTGTTCGAACCCCGAGGGACGTGGCAAGATTTCTGCAAATCCCACTCCTGACTATTATCCCTGACGCTGCCGAAGATGAACAGGTAAGGGATGTTGACCTCTTTCATGTTGTTCGTCAGGCACCATATTCTATCATAAGTGAATCCTACAGACGGTGTCGCACAAACATAAAGCTGTCAGGATCCGCAGGCTCTTTAAGAACGTTACTTGTTAGTAGCGGCGCGGCAGGGGACGGAAAAACTTCCGTGGCGGTAAATCTTGCGGCAACCTTTGTCGCCGAAAACAAAAAAGTGCTGCTTATCGACGCCAATTTCAGGCGGCCAAGTTTACAAACCATATTTTCAAAGCCAGCAGCTGAAAACGAGCCGGTAAGACAATCCGAATTTGGTTTGAGCTCCCTGCTTACGGGCCTGTGTAGTTTTGAGGATTCTAAAAGATCCGATGTTATCGAAGGTCTTGACATAATTCATTCGGGCCCGTTACCTTCAAATCCGGCAGAATTGCTCGGAAGTTATCGAATGGAACAGTTGATTAAAGATCGGCGGAAGGACTATGACTATATCATTGTGGATGGCCCGCCAGCGCTGCTTGTCAGTGATGCCAAGGTACTGGCCAAGGTCGCTGATGGCACAGTTTTGGTTGTCAATGCCGGCACTACAAGAAGAGGTGCAGCCCAAAGAACAATTCGTGAGTTAAAAGCAATAGATGCAAAGATAGTAGGCTGTGTCCTTTTTGCCGCAGAGGCGCTCAAAGGTGGCTATTTCCGCGAGCAATTCAGGTCTTATCAAAAATACCAAAAGTTACAACTTGCCCGCTCAACCTAATTAGCATATATTATTATCATTCCTGAGGAACCAGGAATCTTTACTTATCCTATGTAACATCTGCTTATGTTTTTTTATGAAAGGATTCTTCGATGGAGAAATTCCTGGTAACCGGCGGAGTTGGTTTTATCGGTTCGAATATCTGCAAGAAACTCGTCTCCCAAGGCTGCTTTGTAAGAGTCATTGACAACCTGATTACAGGCAAAAAAAGCAACCTCGAAGATTTCATAGACAAAATTGAGTTCATTGAAGCCGATATGGGCGAAGAAAAAATCGCCCGTACAGCAATGAAGGACATTGATGTTGTTTTACACCAGGGCGCATTGCCGTCGGTGCCACGCAGCGTTGAGGACCCAGCCTTAACACACAAACACTGCGTCGATGCAACCTTCACCCTTCTTTTGGCTGCACGTGATGCAGGCATTAAACGCTTTGTCTATGCTTCAAGCTCTTCAGCTTACGGGGACACTCCCACTATGCCAAAAGTCGAGACAATGCCCCCGATGCCTTTATCACCTTATGCCATAGGTAAGTTGGTAGGTGAGTACTATTGCTCTGTCTTTCATAAGGTTTTTGGGCTTGAGACTGTCTCGCTGCGGTATTTCAATGTTTTTGGCCCCAACCAGGATCCAACCAGCCAATATGCAGCCGCTATACCGGCTTTTGTAACCGCTATATTAAAAGACAAACAGCCAGTTGTGTTTGGCGATGGTCTGCAAAGTAGGGATTTTACCTATGTTGACAACGTGGTCGAGGCCAACATTCTTGCCGCAAGAGTTAAAGAAACAAAAGGTGAAGTGATAAATATCGCCTGCGGTCAGGCCGTAACTGTCAATGAGACTATTGACCTGATTGACGAAATGCTCGGTAAAAACATAAAGCCCACCTACACTAATCCCCGCCCCGGCGATATAAAACACTCCCTCGCCGACATTAGCGCAGCAGAAAGAATTATCGACTTTAAACCGATCATACAATTCAAAGAAGGTCTACAATTAGCAATAGATTGGTACAAGGTTAATCTTCCGTAACACCCTACATTTCTTTATGCCCTATAAGCTAAACCTTCTTACTTCTATTACAAATCAACTGGCAATGTAAAAACCTTCTTTAGACAGATACATATTACTTACACGCAGGGAATACATACACATTTGTATTTTTCGAGACAGAGGTGTTATGAAAACAGAAGCAAAAAACTCGGCTCAGCCACTGTTGCTCACTTAAATCAAAGAGATGTACAGATTCTCGAGTAAATAATCCAATCGTTGGGATTTAATTCCAAGAATCCTTGCTGTACGAAGCTTATCTCCTTTAAACAGTTCCAAGGTTTTGATTATTATCTCACGCCTTACACTACCAAAAACGGCCATAATTTGTTCCGGATAATGTTCGGAATCAGCAAAAATGATTTTGAATGGAAGGGCATCAGGTCGGATTTCCCTGTCTATAGATAATTCATAGGCATGTTTCATTGCTTTGGCAAGCTCAGGGACATTCCCAGGCCAGGAGTAATGTAAAAGAATCTTCTTCACTTCTGAACTCAGGATTTTATCTTCTCTGCCGTAAAAGCGAGCTTCTTTTGACAGAAAGTATTCAGCCAAATACAAGATATCTTCTTTTCGCTCCCGAAGCAGCATACCTTCGGTTTCGACTATATCAGGTCGAAAGTATAAGTCTTGCTTAAGTTCTTCCAACCGGTCAGTAGGATTATCAATGCCGCCGATTATGGTATACACTTTCAAGGAATTACTGTTGTCTTCATATATTCCTCGATGGATGGTTGCATCACCGGTTATGTCTGACAAGACATCAAACGCATAGTTGATGTTCTCCTGCAAACCAGCGACATTTGCCATCAATTCTCTACCGCCAACGACTATGCAACCACATACTTTAACAGTAGACAAATCTAATCCCTTTACAAACAATGTCTGCTTGAGGTTATTTTTCACTGCATCAGATATCGAAAAGGGATTGTCAAATCTATCCACTTTTGTCCGGCCCATGTTCAAACATCCGCCAGACTCTATGATACCCAGATAATCCAAGGGATCAAACGACGTATACCGAGTGCCTAATGCACTGACCTTGTTGAAAAAACTAAACAAGTTTGCTACTGTTGTATTTATGTTGAGCCACAATTCATTTGCCGTTATTCCCGGATATACTCTGTTAATCTTGTCATTATCTACAATGATAAGAGGGGATATCTGACCTGAAGTGGCCATTTGACTTAACTTGTTAGCCACTTTATATGCATTTTCAGCTACCTGCGGTGAACCGACTTTACCAGCAGCGGGCAAAGTCATAATTACACCCACTTTCTTACTTGGATTCCTTAATCCAATAGAGCGAGCGTATCTTTTGGCGATGTCAATCAATTCAACAACACTTCCACTTCCGGTACCACCACCTGCACCAAAGCAAACCATGATATGGTCAACTTTAGTACCAAATATCCGTCGGGAATGGTGAAAAATATCCTGTCTGTGCTGCCTAACGGCTTTTGCACCTCTTTCCATTTTTCTGGAATCTCCCTCTCCATCCGTGTCCATCAAGAACTTTTGGGTATGAGGAATATCGAGCGAATTCAAATCACGGCGAGTCGTATTCACGGCCATGATTTTCCTATAGCCCAGATCATAAAAAGACTTTACCAATCTACCACCGCACTGACCGGCACCTATCCAAGCATAACAGATGGAACCTTTGCTCTCCTCCGGAACGCCGGTTTCTTCCTCAGTATTAGGTTCGCATTGTTCCAAATCCAGAGCCGGTATTCCCCAATTATTAATATCGAATCCCTGTACTGCATCAGCAGGATATTCCTGGGTAGAGCAACTGTTAGTGTTTTTACATTGATTTTCCGGTTTTTCAGAACAAAAGCTTGGAGGCTTCTCTTCATGAATGACACGAACGAATTTTGCCTTTTCAGCCTTCTTTTCGCTGTTGATCGGTTTTTCAGCCATTTCTCTCATACCGGTCTAGAAAATTGCCTATTGTTAAATACCTTTCATGAGCATTTGAAACAACTCTGCATAAATAACTCAGACCGTAGTAAAGCTTCTAAGTCCTTCTAACCGGGCTGTAGGACTTTCCAGTCCCCCGATAATCGTATACGCTCGTAAGCTTTCTCTGTCATCCTCATATATTCCTCGATGGATAGTAGCTCGGCCGGCTATTTCTGACAAAACATCAAACGCATAATTGATATTGTCCTGTAAGCCGCTAACTTCGTTCATTAATCTTTTTCCACCAACAAATATACAACCTGCCATCTTCGCTGTGGATAAATCAAACCCGTCCGCAAGCATTGTCTTCTGCAGGTTCTTCTTCACTGCCTCGGATATTTCAAACTTGTCGTCAAATTTCTTCACTCTTGTCAGGCCCATTATCGTACATCCGCCGGACTCGATAATACTGTTATAATCCACGGGATCAAATGCAACATACTGGCTGCTCAAGGCACTAATTCTGTTAAATATATCAAACAAACCCGCGACCGTGTTGTTGATGCTGGGCCAGAACGACTTGACCGTTAATCCGGTATACAGTTTGTTGATTTTTTCGTTATCTACAATGATAAGAGGTGATATTGCTCCTGCCGAAGCCAGTTCACTGAGTCGTGTAGCAACATTATATGCATTTTCAGCTACCAGGGGGGAACTGGCTTCACCGACAGTAGGTAAAGTCATAATAACACCCACCTTCTTGTTTGGATTGTCCAATCCTATATAACGGGCATATCTCTTTGCGATTTCGATCAATCCAAAAACGCTTCCGCTACCCGTCCCGCCACCGGCACCAAAACAGACCATAATATGGTCAACCTGAGTACTGAACATCTGTCGGACAAGATGAAGAATTTCCTGTTGATAGTTGTTTACAGCTTTTTCTCCTCTTTCCATGTTTTTGCCCGCTCCCTTTTCACCCATATCCATTAAGAATTTTTGCTGCTTGGGAATGTCAAGCATATCCAAATCATGGTGGGTCGTATTAATGGCCAGAACTTTCTTATAACCCAGGTCATAGAAAGCCTTAACTAACCTTCCACCACAGTGACCGCCACCGAGCCAGGCATAGCGTGTAGATCCGTTGATATTGTCTTCCACGCCGGTCTCTTCCTCAATATTTGGTTCGTATTGTTCCAAATCCAAAGTGGGAATATGAGTCATTTTCGTCTCTCCATCTAACAATAATGATTTGTTAAGTCCTGTTCAGCCATTTAGTTGACGAGCGCTGCCTATGAGTCTTTGAAACAGCATCTATATGTATCGACTTGCAAACTGGGCCACATAATCTCTTTTTTGCCGTTTTGATGATTCTGTCAGAAAGGGCCATTTATCATCCATCTCGCAGGCAAAAGCGTGTCGTGCTGAACCGGCAGCCACCTTTAGGCTGATTAAAGGCCGATAATCTCATAACATCAGGGGGCTCGTGCCGATGTAAAGGGGATTCTCAGCAATAAACAATATGTGAAGATAGTATGGTTAAAGCTGGTCTTTTAATTCCTGTGCCTTCCGAATTAACCCTTCTCTATTAGCTTCTTGTTTCGGGCTAAGCTCAAATGTCCATTCATAGGAATCAACCGTTCTTTCCGAATTGAGCAACGTAAAGAAGTCGAATGGAAATCCATCATACCACGGCCCTTCGAGTTTGCGGTGGGTGTTCAAGGTCTCAAAACCTTCTTTACTCACTCTCACATTATAATCGCCGTACCATTCAAACGAGACAGTAACCGGAGAGGTGCCTATCTCTTCATCGTTTAATACAACCATCGCTCCCTGCGGCTCAGTATTGATTGTCAACTGGCGTTCCACACAACCGCCGAGGTTTATGGCAGCAATTAATCCAACAACTGATAAGACGATTATATTGCATTTTCCCATAACCGAAATCCTCAAGTTTTATAAAATGTTTTGACAGCTTAATTATACAAAGCAACCAAAAAGATGAAAGGGCATATTCCAATTACGACGCGTTTTTTCCTGCTATCAAATGGCTGATTAATATTTGTTGGCATCATCAGTTTGAGCGGATTTGTCAATCTGCCGGGACACATCTACCCTCGGCCCAGGCGCGCAGACATTGGACAGACTCAGCCATTGTTACTGACAGAGGCGGTGATGTCCTCAACGCAGATAGTATTCGATTTGTATCAAGGTCGGCTTTATTTGCGTACGCTCCGTGCAGGGCTGATATGACCGCCTGTTCTATTTCAGCACCGCTGTAACCTTCGGATGTCTTGGCCAAGGCGTCTATATCAAATTCACTGGGATCCCGCCCTCGTTTTTTCAAATGAATGGCGAATATATCCTTCCGTACAGTCTTGGTAGGCAGGTCAACAAAGAATATCTCATCAAACCGACCTTTACGAAGAAGCTCGGGCGGAAGAGCCTCAATATCGTTGGCCGTAGCAATAACGAATACCGGTGCTTCATGCTCCTGCATCCATGTTAGAAGTGTTCCGAACATCCTTTTGGACAGGCCGCCATCGGTACTCTGGCTGGCAGCAGATGCAAAGCCTTTTTCTATTTCGTCTATCCACAGAATTACCGGTGACATCGCCTCAGTCTGCCGTAGCGCATCGCGAAGGTTACGTTCGGATTCACCAATATAACTGGCATATAACGCACTCGGATCCATTCTCAACAACGGCTGATGCCAGGCTGTTGCTATCGCTTTTGCACAGAGACTCTTGCCGGCACCCTGTACGCCGAGCATAAGCACACCTTTTGGAGCTTTCAGGCCGAATTCCTCGGCATTCGAGGTGAAAGCGTCTTTACGCTCTTCCAGCCATTTCTTCAGACGCCGCATACCTCCAATCTCACTCAAATCCAGCGGTGTTTGGACGTACTCAAGCAAACCTCCGCGTTGAATCATACGTCGTTTACTTGCAATTACAACATTTATATCATCATCATCGAAACGCCTGTCCTCGGCAACTGTGTCAACGATAATTCGTTCGGCCTGCCTGCGGGTTAATCCGCTAAGATTGCGAACGATTGTATCAAGCCCTCTCTGCGAAATCCCGACTTCGATGGGCTTCTTACTATGAAAGCGGTTCAGCGTCTTGCGAATGATGTCCTGAAGTTCCTGTTTGTCAGGAAAGGATATTTCAAAAGGTCTCGCATAGGATACCAATACATCCGGCAAATTGTCTTTGCTGTCAATCATTACGAGCGTGCTGCTATTCTTTTCGAAACTGTTTATAATATCGCGCAGAGCCCTAAGGGCAAGTCCACCCTTAAGATGCTCGGCCAGGTCGAGTGTTATGCAAATGGAACCATCCTTCGCATTAGAAAGGCTACGAAGACCGGAGGCAGGCGATTCAGTATCATTTATGAAAGGGCTGTCAGAGAGCAAACCGTCTCTGACACCTCCGCAAACAGACCATATCCACAAATCACGACCCAGGCCAAGAGCCACCTGTCGAACAATACTCAGTGCGTGCTGCTCCTCATATGTAACGATGGATATGCAGCAGTATCCACCGGTGACCAATTGTGTAAACCGCTCAATATCATCCATAATCGCTAACCACTTTTAGCAGGGCCCACGAACTCGATAATATTACCGTCTGGGTCCTTCACAAGTGTCAGATAATTATTGCCGCCCAGATTATAAGGCTCTTTTACAATAACCGCCCCGGCTTTCCCGGCACGCTCTACCGAGGCAGTCATATCTGATACAAATATTGTCAGGTAGCTAAAGCCCAAGCTCGAATGGATAAATTGGTTATCAACCTTTTTACCCGGCGCCTGTGAAAAGTCCATCAGTTTGATTTTCGTCGCAGTCGTCTCATCAGCCAGTACAAACACCCTTACTTTAAACGGATAATTATCAGTCAGCCCGGAACCACCTCCCATTTCCGCTGACACTTCAAAACCCGGCACCTCGGTAAAGCCCAATGCCTTCGTGTAAAATTCCGCCGCTTTCTTCACATCGCTCACAACAATACCAACATCAATTGTGGTGCGGGCGAACTCGCTTTTTGTACCCGCCACACTCTGGCTTGAACAGCCACTAAGAAACAAACTTCCACTCGATATCATGACTAACACAACCAGCAAATTACTTTTGTTCATAAGACGTCTCCTTCATTTGTTTAGTACAGACCCATTTCAATATTATAAAGAAAACAACGCTATACAAAAGTCAAAAAGTATCTACTGCCGATTTTTCAACCAAAAGGGCTATTTTTTAGCGTTCGCTTATTTGACGTTTTGCCGCAGAAAGCCATTTCGGATTAATGGTTACACCCCAGCCGGGACCGTCCGGTATAGCCACCATACCATCGGTTACCTGCAATTCAGGATAATACAAGCCTTTGGTCCAATTCGTCGGCTCAATAGAGAACTCTATATGCGGACCGGCGTTGGATATTGCACCGAGCATATGCAGGGTGAATACCGTTACCATCGCCAAATTGGCTGAGTGCGGTACACAGGGCATATTCGCTTTGGCAGCCATCGCCGCAACCCGCAGTGCCCGTGTTAATCCACCGATATAGCAAATGTCCGGCTGGACAATATCAACTGCATGCATACGTATCATTCGACGCCACTGTGCCAGGTCGTTGTCCTGTTCTCCCCCGGCAACCGGAACCTTAAGCGCCGCCGTCACCTCCGCCGTCCATTCCAGTTCCCAGTAAGGGCAGGGTTCTTCCAAATGACATACATTGTTATCTTCCAGAATCCTACCGACTTCGATTGCTTTAGCTGGCGTATAGCAGCTATTAGCATCTACCAGAAGCGATACTTTATCGCCGATGGCCTTACGGACAGTCGGGACAAGCGCCTCGGTTCGACCCGGCCACTGGTCTTTATCATGCCCGCATACACTGCCGATACGAATCTTAAATGCACGATAGCCCTTAGTATCCCTGAGACGAACAAGCCTCTCGGCCTCATCTGTAGGCTTGATGTCTCGTCTCATACTTGAACCGTAAGCGACTATCGGCTGACACTTGCCTCCAAGCAGCTCACAAACGCTTTTCTTTTCACGCTTACCGTGCAGGTCCCATATCGCCGTATCCAATCCCGCTAATGCTCGACAAACAAACGACCATGGATACTTGTAATTTGCCTCGATACAACGGTCAACGATATCGTCGATGTCAGCCGGGTCTTTACCAAGAGCATGTTGAGCAATCTTTCGGTGCATAATCATCGCGGAGATGTCGGCATCGTACGTAGATATCTGGCCGTACCCTTCTGAGCCATCTTCTGTGCGAAGGCGAACAATACTTACATTACCGCTGGTAAAAGTTTCAATACTCTTAATTTTCAGGCCTCCGCCCATACCTATTACCCAATGCCCGCTTTTTAGCCTGCTTAGACTTTGAGCCCGTCCTCTTTCCGACTTGAATGACTGGCTCGACATTGTCCCCAATACTGCAATAGCTTTAAGAAAATTACGCCGACTGTTCTTCATTGCTATCCTCTTGTTTTATCACCTGCGTTTCGCTACATTTAGCTCTCTTTATATTTCTGATTCCACAAAAACGCTCTTTCAAACAGAAGTATAACTGGCTGTCAGGTATGATTCAAACAAAACATTATTATCCACATCAACTTCATCCCACTCCTGTACTTATCATGGAGTAATCCGAATAGCTCATTTTTTCAACGCAAAACCAGTAGCAGTGCAACAACGTCTAAAATAAACGTTCAAAAGCGTTGACAGACATCATCCTGACAGTTATGTTATTGTCAAAACTGAAGTTTTGTCTTTTGGGTGCTATTGTTATGAAGATTTCGCTGAATTGGTTAAATGATTATATCGAAACGGGTCTATCCACAGAAGAAATCGCTGAGGTTTTGAGCGATTTAGGATTTCTTTGCGAAGGTATAGAACATATCGATGATGATACCGTGCTTGATGTAGAGATAACCAGCAACCGCGGCGACTGCCTCAGCCTGATCGGTATCGCCCGAGAATTGGCTGCTGTAACGGGCAAGGAATTAAAAACACCTGAAGTATCCTCGGACGAATCAGACAAAGATGTCACAGAACTTGCGGGTGTTGAGATAGCGGAACCGGAATTGTGCGGCCGATACACCGCACGTGTTATTGAAGGCGTTAAAATCGGCCCATCACCAGATTGGCTGAGCAAAAGAGTAGAAGCCGCCGACCTGCGAAGCGTCAACAATGTGGTTGACGCAACCAACTATGCAATGATAGAAACCGGTCAACCGCCACACGCATTCGACTATGATAAAATCACAGACGGCAAAATAATAGTACGAAAAGCTGTCGCCGGCGAACGTATAGTTAGTATTGATGGAACAACTTGTGAGCTAAATCATGATATGTTGATTATTGCCGATCCCAAAGGCCCTGTCGCCATAGCCGGCGTTATGGGTGGTCTTGATACAGAGGTCGGCAATGCAACTACGGCCATTCTTCTGGAAGATGCGTACTTTGACCCGGTCAGTATCCGCACTACGTCTCGTAAACTTGCTCTGCCTTCAGAAGCAGCCTATCGATTCGAAAGAATCGTGGATATTGAAATGATAGACCGGGCCTCGAAACGCACTGCACAACTGATTACGCAGGTAGCAGGCGGCAAAGTGGCTAAAGGTGTTGTTGATATTTATCCCAAAAAGCCCGTCCGGAAGGAAGTAAAACTGCGACTTTCGCGCCTGAACAAACTGCTTGGTGTTGAAATACCACCTGACGAAGTCATACGAATTCTATCGGCGTTAAGTTTCCAGCCGAAAAGTAAAGACAGCACCATAAGCTGTTCAATACCTTCATGGCGAAGTGACATTTACCGTGAGGTAGATGTAATTGAAGAGATTGCACGCGTGTATGGCTACAATAAAATACCTACGGAGCAAAAAATCAGCATAGAAGTAATTCCGGTAGATAATCGCCAGAAACTGATTGAGTCGATTACAAAGTATCTCAACGGCTGTGGCTTTTACGAAACGATAAGTGTGGGTTTCGTTAGTAACTCTGTTGCTGAGCTTTTTATAGAGGACAGAGCTAAGGAACATTTAGGAGTAAAAGACGTATCCAGAAAAAATGCGAATCTGCTGCGCCAAACCCTAATCGGCTCTTTGCTGACCGTCCTCAAGACAAACGTCAACGCCAAAAACCTGCCATGCAGGATATTTGAAATTGCCGACACCTTTATTCCCGCAGAACAAAAGGGCAACCTGCCAGTCGAAAAGACTAAATTGTCTCTAGTATGCGATAGTAGCTTCAGAGATCTACGTGGCGTAATTGAAGGCCTGATTAACAGCTTTGATAGAGATGCACAAACAATCTTTGCTACTGAAGACCTGGTATGGGCAGAAATGGGTGCACAGATTCTCATAGATCGGAAAAACTACGGTGTTGCAGGAATTGTCAGCAGGGCGGTTAAAGAAAAATATGACTTCACAGAACTTTCACCTTGTGCCGCAGAACTCGACTTTGAGGCGCTTTTATGTTTGCAGAAAGGTGACATAAAAGTCAGGCCGATCCCGAGATTTCCCGCAATACAGCGTGACTTATCGATTATCGTGAACGAAAACATTAGATGGACTGACATTATTGACGCAATCAAATCCAAGGCCCCTGTTGCACTTGAAAAAATTCAATTTGTGGGGATATACAGAGGCGAGGGTATACCTTCCGACAAAAAGAGTGTTACGCTTTCGCTGCGGTTTAGGGACGAGGATGGAACTTTGACCCACGAAATAGTTGATAGTTTCCAGTCCGAGATCGTTAGCAGTCTCAATAAGCGCGTCGCAGCAGAATTGAGAACCGTTTAATTATTATTCCCCGATTCTACATAGGTTAAAGAAATCCAAGGGACGCCGCTAATACAACAGAACAAATCCTCTTTAGATATTCCATTTTTTTTCAGATTTTTCTTGATTATATAGTGCCATGCTATATAATAAGTTTATCATAAGTGTCCTCGTGACAAGAGGAGCGGTGAACGCAAATCTATTGCGTTAATCCCGCGAAATTCTTAGGCGACAATTGTACGCTACGTGATGATATACCAACTGGTTTCTGGGAGCATGCGGCATGCAATCAAACAAGTTTTGAACTCCTAAACAACCAAGACCGATGGAATTGGTGCGCAAAACGCGCATCGCTCTCAACTAACATCTATTGAAAGGAGTAAAGAATGAAAAGGACAATGAAATTAGCAACGATGGTTGCAGCTATTGGCCTGGTGGTCTGCCTGACTCAACTTACATGGGCAGTTCCCATGGGGACGGCATATACCTACCAGGGAAGGCTCATGGAGGGTGATGAAGCAGGCGACGGCCTGTATGACTTTACGTTTAAGCTCTTTGACGACCCCTGCACAGGCACACAACAGGCAGGTACGGTCAGCATAGATGACCTCGATGTAATCGACGGCTATTTCACTATAGATCTGGATTTTGGCGGCGTGTTCGATGGCTATGCCCGCTGGCTGGAAATCGCCGTCCGCCCGGGAGCAAGTATCGACGGTAATGATTTTGTCAACCTGATTCCACGGCAGGAGGTCACACCGACACCCTATGCTCTATATGCACAATCGGCTGAAGACGCCAATACGGTGGACGGACTACATGCTAAAGACTTTGCACCCATACTACACTCGCACAGCGCCAGCAGCATTACGTCCGGGACCCTTAGCACTGCCAGATATTCGGCATTCAGTGACTTGACAGGGGAGGGCTACCTGGGCAATGCTTCGGGAGACATTGCTCAAAATAACGGTGTAATACAGTCAAATTTAAATGCCGACAGATTGGACGGATTTCATGCCAGCAGCTTTATGACCTCTGTCACTGACTATGGTAGGAGCGGCGTTAGTTCAAACCTATACGAAGGCACGACAGCTTTGGTGAACAAATATCTCGGTATCAGCGCAACAGCAGTAAATTCCGATATGGTAGATGGTTTTCATGCCAGTAGTTTTGCTTCTTCAGTTCATAATCACAATACGCTTTATTATACGCAAGGAACATCAGATGGTAGGTATGTTAATGTAACCGGCGACACAATGACCGGGGAATTGAACATGAATACTACAGGCACCAGCATAGATATCGTCGCAAGCCCGGCTGCTTCTACCACGTATGGCGTCAGGGTGAATGCAGACCAAAGCGCTGCCAACAACTACACCATCTA
>SMTZ1_10001266_pt1 | contig 25028 bp, 21 predicted proteins | sample DeeMarSWOR136_30_FD_25667 | JGI IMG/M metagenome (IMG submission 25667) | reverse complement strand
TTCTTAATAACTTAAATTAGCCAGTTTTTTGATTATATCTTAAATTTAATAAAAAGAGAAAATTAAATAATTTTGTTTTGGAATTTAATAAAAAAAATAAGAATCTAAAATATTATACTTTATTATAATAGAAAATTTTCGAAGAAATTTGTAATTAAATTAATAAAATTCTGATTATTGATATGAACAATCCTTTTGATGAATTTTATCATGTTCCTAATTCACAAGAATTATTAGATATTGCTTTTAAGAGAGCTATGAGAAGTTCTGCAAAAGTATCAAAGAATGCTCCTATTCTTATAAAAGCCAAAAAAAAAGAATCTAAAAGGATTAAAGTTGCTGTTGATGATCTTGTGAATAGATTACTTAAAATTATAAAAATGGTTCCAATTATTAATGAACTTCCAGATTTTTACAGAGAACTTGCTTCACTCTTAGTTAATATAGATGAATTAAAATTATACCTTGGTAAAATAAATGGAATTATCCCAGTACTTAGTAATATCCAAAGAGAATATATAAAGAAGGTAAGTCATATCGAAATTCCTAAAGAAGGTGATAAACTAAGAAGAGCTGCATTTGGGAGGATATCTTCTATAATAAACAAACAAAATAAAACTCTTGAATACTTAAACAATATTAGAGGCTATTTAAGAGAAATACCTTCCATTGATTATACGTTACCTTGCGTAGTTGTTGCGGGGTATCCAAATGTAGGTAAAAGTAGCATTGTGAGAGAAATTTCAACCAATAAAAAAATTGAGGTTCAAGAATATCCATTTACAACCAAAAAATTAAATTTAGGTCACTTGACAATTGAAAAGAAATTCGATACTATACAAATTCAAATTATGGATACACCTGGTATCTTAGATCGGCCAATGTCAAAAAGAAATAATATTGAACTTCAAGCAATATTAGCCTTAAGATTAATAGCAGACTTAATCTTATTTATATTTGATCCAACACCTGCCTGTGGTTATAATATAGATTCTCAATTAGAACTATATCATGAAATTAAGGAGAATTTTATTAAAGAAAAAGAAATTGAATTATTAATAGTATTTAATAAGATCGATTTAGCTAAAGAATCAGAATTATCTTTCTTAAAAGAAAGACTAAATCTTACTGATAATGATATTTTTTATACAAATGCCTTATCAGGTGAAAATCTTGAAAGCATTATTATTTATTTAAAAAAAAAGTATGCAAATTCATAAATTTCTAAGCCAATTGGGATTAATAATTATTATACATCAACTTTAGCAAATAACCTTATTAATAATAGATATAATAAAGAAATTATGGAAAATTTTACAATTGATTTTGGAAATCTGAAAATTGATCAATTAGGATTTATTTATAAAGATATCGAAAAACAAGCAAAATTATTAGAACAGTCATTTGGATTCTCTCAGTTTATCTTTGGAAATACTGCGTCTAATAGGATTCAATATCGAGGAAGAGAATCAAAAATTGTTTCACAAATGGCTTTTAGTCGATTAGGTAGTACGCAAATCGAATTAATTAAATGGATTGAAGGAGAATGTGCTTATAAGGAATTTCTAGATCAAGGGAAAGAAGGTTTTCATCACATTGCAATGTACATAGAAAACACAGATTCTTACATAAATGAATTTAAAAAGAAAGGTATTGGAGTTCTACAAGCAGGAGTAGTTTTTAACACTAAATTCACATATTTGGATTCAGAAAAAGAATTTGGGATAATTGTGGAATTATTAGAAAAAATCAAACGCAGAAAAAGCCAAAAGTAATAATAAATGAATATTTTAGGTTTAGATATAGGTGGAGCAAATACAAAAGCTGCATTACTCCAATTCAAAAATTCTGATATTATCTCTACTTCTTCGTATATTGAGTACTTTCCATTCTGGCAAAGAACTATATATGATATTCCAAAGATGTTATTAAGAATAATAAAAGAATTGATTAATAATCAATGTCTTTCTTTAGATAAGATCGATTATATATCTATAGCTATTACGGCCGAGCTTTCTGATGCTTTTCAAACAAAAAGAGAGGGAATACTTGCGATATTGAGTGCTCTAGAGCAAGTTTTTAATAAGGAAAAAATGTTTTTTATTTGTACAAAAAATAAATTCATTAATTTTAACAGGGCTAAAAGAGAATATTTTTTAGTTTCAGCGGCAAATTGGGTTTCAACTGCTTTATTTTTAGGAAATTATGTTCCAAAATGTATTTTAATTGATTCAGGATCAACTACAATAGATATTATACCTATTATTAATTCTAATCCTATTTCAAAGGGAAAAACAGACATTGAAAGGCTAATCAACCATGAGTTAATATATACTGGAGGTTTAAGAGCAACTATTCCTTCTATAACCCATTTCGTTCCATATAAAGGGAACCTAGTAAGAATTTCTTTTGAAAAGTTTGCTCTAATCTCTGATGTCCATAGAATTTTAAATAACATTACTGAAAGTGAATATATTAATGATACCGCTGATAATCGCTCAAAATCTTTAGAAGATTGTTATGCTCGACTTTCTAGGATACTCTGTATGGATATAGAAACAATATTAAAAGATGATTTAAATGAAATCGCAGCATATATCTATGAAAAGCAAATAGAGATTATTTCAACTGAACTACAAGCATTTATGACAAATCTTATTAGGAGATATCCTGAGTTTGAAATAGATCCTATATTTATTATTACTGGCTTATCAGCTGACTTTCTAATTAGAAATACTCTGAAAAATTTAGGTTATATTAATATCATAAGTTATGAACAAGTAACTAAAATTCCAGATCATACTAGTTCTTCTGCATTTGCCGTGGCAGGAGCTCTTTATTATCAATTATTATGAGTTATAACGAAATGGTTATTCAAGCAGCAATATTTAAAATCGGTGGAAAAATTTTAGATAATAGCAAGAATCTAATAAATACTATTGCCCAACTTACTCAATTATTCGAAGATGAGATCATAAAGAGAATTATATTAATTTCTGGTGGTGGAGTATTAGCAAATTTTGTAAGAAGCATATACAATGAATTTAGAATTAATGATGAATTAGCACATTGGATTGCTATATATTCTATGAATTATAATGGGATAGAACTAAAGAGAAAATTTCCCCATTTAATGGTTAGTGAAAAATTCACAGAATTAGAGAAAATAAGGAAAAGCTTCTCCATATTTTTACCATATAAATTTTTAGAAGAAAATGATGAGCTGCCCCATACTTGGGATGTTACTTCAGATTCAATTGCTTTATATCTTGCTAAAAAATTTGGATTGAAAGAGTGTTTTCTAATTAAAGATGTAGATGGGATTATAGATTCCAATCAAACTGTTATAAATGAAATATCAACTTATAAGTTTAGACAATATAAATGTGAAGGAAAATTTAAAGAGATAAATTCAAAAGAATTGGATATAAAAATTGGAACAAGACCAGTTGATCCTTATCTTTTAACTCTTATAGACAAATACAAAATTCCATGCATTATCTTAAATGGTGCAAATCAAAATCCTAGAATTTTTAAATATTTTACCTTAACTGATAAAAAAGATAAAGTATTTACAAAGCTGTACTCGGTTTAATTAAAGTTTTAATTAAATTGAACTTAAATTATAATTAATATAATTTATAAAATCGACAAAGAGTGAAAACAAGATGGATGTTGAAGAAATGAAAAAAAATGCAGATTTCCTAATTAATACAATGAAAGGAATGGATATTCATGGATCTGCAACAGTAAACGTAAGATACAAAAATATGGTTAATTTTGCAAAAGTTTATGGAATAACTGATCCGAAATATGTAGGATCAGAAGAGCAAGGAATTATTGCCTGTCATGCGTTTGCAAATTATTTTACAATCAAAGCTATATATAAATTGCTTTTAGGAGTTAAATTAAATCAAAATGGTAAAGAACGAGGGATTATGCTCGATCCAGGAAAACTTTTACACGCTGGTAATCGTTACAATTGGGAAGGATGCGTTGATGTTAAACCAGGTGATAAATTAATAGTCACAGGAAAATGTATTGATGTTAGATTAGTAGAGAAAAATATGATGCTTTTTACTGATTTTCTGGTAAATGTTAAAAATCAAGATAATGAACCAGTATGTAATATTACTATTTCTGCTGGTTTCCGTAAAGGAGGGTATTAAAATGGTTAGGATGTCAGATTTAAAGGTTGGACAAATGATAAAAAATGAATTTAAAGGTATTACGAGAGATCTATTAAAGCAATATGCAAAAGCTTCAGGAGATACAAATCCAATTCATATAAATGAAGTTGTAGCGAAGAGAGCGGGATTAAAAGGAGTTATTGCTCATGGATTACTTAGCTTTGGTTTTATTACGAAATTATTTGAAGATTTTCTTGAACATGGAAAGTATGGAAAAATAATCGATATAGGAGTTCAGATGCGAGGCATGGTTAGATGCGGGGATCTCCTTGTTACTGAAGCAACTATTGAAAAAATTGAAGGTAAGAGAGTTCAGTATGATATTATACAAACAACTTTTACCAACGTTGATATAAAAGATAATGATGGCAACCTTGTAAAACAATTTGAAGCTGGTGAAAGAGGGTATATTTCTGAAAAAGATATTGAGAGAGGTTTAGTAAAGACAAAGGAAGTATCAGAAGGAATTTTAACTTATCGAGAAAGAGTTGCTACCCCAGGTAAGGCTATTATTGAACTTTATGAGTAATTGCCAAATTTGATTTCAGATTTATAACCTATTTTTTTTTGGTTTTTTTCTTTTCTTGATTATAAAAATAAATTTTTTATTTGCCATAATTATTTTAAAAGATATTTATACTAGTTTATAGAACAGATCATTGAATAATTAATTAAAAAAAAAGAATTTTTACATTGACAACTCTGACTATAGATACTGAGAAAATTGAAAATCTAATTTTTAATGGTTACAATGATAAAGCAGCTGAAGAAATATTTGGAATTATTGAAAATTATCATAATTTTGAAGATAAAGAGCTTATTTATAAAAGTTTAAGTCTTTTAAACCTTATTTGTGATAAATCTCCTTCTATTTCGTTACGTGTAGTTAAAAACATTACCCGCTTTATAAATGATTCTGATTCGTGGATTCGATTAGTATCTTTAGAAATTTTATATCAAATAAGTATATTTAGACCGAATTTGTTAATCGACTTGATAACTAAAATTCGAGGTCGTTTATATGATCAAGACCCCACAGTAAGGAGATTAACTGTAAAAATTATTGGAAACTTAATCTTATCATTGCATATTGATTTAAATGAATTACAAGAAATAATTGAAGAATTTACTGAAAAATTGATGGATAATGACTGGAAAGTAAAACTCCATGTAATTAGAACTATACAAAAGATATTAAATCAAGATTATAAGAAGATTAAAGATTTAGAACCATTATTATCAATGGTGATAATTAATCTAAGAGATGAAGATGATGATGTAGCTAGGGCTGCTGCTGAACTTCTAAAAATTCATGGAACTTATTTTCTTTCTAAAGAAAAAATATTTTATATTCTTTTAAATCTGTTATATAATGAAGATAATAGAGTTAAAGAATTAATAATTTGGTTATTTGGGGAAATAGGGAAAGAAAAATCATCAGAAATTATTTCAATAATTCCTAAATTAATTAACCTACTTAAAGAAAAAGAATATAGAATTCAATCAAAAGTTATTGAAGCCTTAGTTAATATTGCAGAAAACAATTTTGATCAAATATGGGCAAATTTACTTCATGCTTTATTAGAATCAAGTAATCCTACTCTAAGAAACTCATTAGTAAATGCAATTTATCATTTAAGTCAAAAAAATATAACAGAAATATTTCCATATTTATTTGAAGAATTAGAAAATCCCTCTGAAAACATAAGAAAAAGTATAGCTCTTGTTTTTAAACGTTTATTTGAAGAATATCAAATAGAAATAGAAAATGAAATTACAAGAATATTATACCAATTGGAATCAAGATATTGGAGAGAAAGAAAAAGAACTATTAATCTTTTACGTCATATATGCTACATTTTAAAAAATCAAAAAATTGCAGTTTGGATTACCATTGAGTTAAATAAAACATTAAAGATTGAAAAAGACCTTGACGTTAAAGATGAGATCTCTTACACAATAAATAATATAAAATCTGATTTTAAAGATATAGATGATGCAATCAAACGCATAAATGATGAATTATCTTTATTTCATAAAAGAATTATCAAATTTCAAGAAATTCCTGCTCAATTTAGAGAAAAATTAAATTCTTATATTGAGAATTTTAAATTTAACCAAACAGAAATTCAATTAAACAAAAAATATAATAAGATTCTTAAGAAAATTAAAAAATTTGACAATATTATTAAAAAGTTTGATTATAAAAGACTAGCTTTTGAATTAATCGAAGAGTGGGAGGACACCAAAGTCCAAATTATCGAAGAACTAAGTATAATAAAGGGATTTATATCTGAAATTTGTGAAGAGAAAAAAGTTGAATTTATCTCTAATTTAAAAGAACAAATCAAAGTATTAGATAAAAGAATTAGTATTTTTTCTGCTGAATTCGAATACATAAAAGAAAATGAATTTACAATCAATTATAAAACTCAATTATCAAAAATAAATATTGCAGAAAATGATAACGACAAATTCGCTTATATTGTTCAAATAAGGAAGAAATTATTCAACTTGGATGGAGAAATAAGAGATCTATTAATAAATAATGTAGAATTTGATGATATTTTTAAAGATCTATTAAGAAAATGGATAGAAGTAAAAATAGAAATCCAAGAATACTTGGTTGATTTAGATCAGCAGATTAAAACAATAAAAGATGATTTAGTTGAATATATGGTACAGGGAAAAATTGAAGAAATTGAAGAGATAAATGGAATTAGTAACGAATTAAGATTTCAATTGCTCCAAGGTCATATCCAGTCTATTATTACTGAAAGAATTGAAGGGATTCAGAGATTTATTGATGATTTTAATAATTTAAATTTCAAAATTGAATCATTAATAAAGAAAAATGAATTTTCAGACATAAAAAAGTTAATACAGATGAATTCTACACAAATACAAAACTTTATTGAAGATACTGAAAAAGAAATTGAAGGTATCATTGGTAAAGAGAATTTATTGGAGGATAATAATATATTTGACTTATATGTAAGACCTTATATTAATAAGTTTAATTTTTCAAAAGAACTATTAATTAATCGACTAAAAAATTTTATCAGAAAATCTCAAGATAAACTCTACTTAAATCAAATTAAATATTATCTTAAAATAATTAATCCCATTAAGTTGGATTTACTTGGGAATTACGTTAAACTAGATATAGAACGATTGAAAGACTTAATTCTTAAATATATTGAAAAAAATAGATTGAATGCAAAAATTGTGAATGATAAGCTTTTTTTTCAACAAATTGAATCTGAAATACCAGATTCAAAAGAAATTCTTTTTTTTAAAAACATTAAAACTATAGGAAGTGAAATTTATTTAAATTTTAAATTAACAAATCCTTCAAATTTTAGTTTTAAAGATCTACAAATATCTTTGAAAGTTCCTTCTTATCTTAATTTTCAAAGAAAAGAAAGTTTTCCAAAATTTCTTCAAATAAATGAATTAAAACCAGGTAAAATTTTTAAGTTCAATTATGTTCTGAAAGTAGACAAACAAAAAGAGCTTAAAAAGAACTTATTTGACCCAACTGCTGATGAAATTAAGCTTGATTTATATTACCAAGATCACTTTGGATTCAATAGAAAAACGACTAAACACATTGATATCTTTATTCCATAAGATTTTTGGATTATCGAAATATTCGATAGAAAATATCGAAAAAATTAATTAATAGAATGAATTAATAATCATAGACCTATTCATATATTAAATTTAACCATCCTCTTGGAGATAATAAATTTCATAGTTCAATATTAGTAAATTAAAGGTAGTTAGAGAATATGGCAAATAAAATAAAAATAAAGAAAATTAATTCGATTCTTTATTTAGACACCCGAAATTACATTCTATTCTCTACTAACTATTCAAAACATGAATTTTTATATTATAAACATTTAGAAAATGATATAAAAGCTTTATTTTTTGGTGAAAATCTTCAAAATGTATTACCTGAAATTCTAAAAAGTCAAAGATCAGAGTACATCGAAATTTATTTAGATAAATATATTCAAGGGGGAATTTCATATAATGAAGGTGATATAGTAGAAAGTAATTTATCAAAAAGTATTGCTAACCAGATTATTATTAAATTAAAAAAAAAAATAAGTGATAATTTAGCGTCAATTGAATTTTTTTAGGTAAAAAAAAAAAATTAAAAAGTTGAGGTGTATGCAAAAAAAAACAGAATATAGGTTAACCAAAGATGTAAAGATACACGGATGAAGCTGTAAACTTGGACAAAATGATTTAAATAATCTATTAGCCAATGTAGGATTAGCAGGAAATATTGAAGATGCTGCTATTTTACCTATTCCCGGAAGTGATCTCCTCCTTATCAAAAATATTGATATTTTCACCCCCATAATAGATGAACCTGAAATTGCTGGTGAAATAGCAGCGTGTAATGTAACAAATGATATTTTCGCGATGAACGTGCCTGAAATCTCGGGAATGCTTGTATTCCTTGCAATAAGCACAAGAACTCCAATGGAAGTCGCTGAAGGAATATTAAAGGGAATTAAATATTTTATAGAAGAAAAAGTAGATTCAAAAGTTGTAGGAGGCCATACAATATATAGCGACTGGCCATTGATGGGTGGAGAAGCTTCTGGATTTATACATAAAGATGCAATAATTCATAAGCAAGGTGTAAAGAAAAGAGATAAATTAGTTTTAACCAAACCCATAGGATTGCAAGCAACTATGGCAGTATATAGGCTCCTAAAGGATTTTCCAGAAATGCTAGAAAACTATTCTAAAGAGGAACTTCAACAATCTATAGATCTTGCAGTAAAAATTATGACAACTCCAAATCAAGACGTTGTAAAAATAATTCATTCATTCAAGGATTTTTCATTTGTCCACGCATTAAGTGATGTTACGGGATTTGGATTAGCAGGTCATACTGCTGAAATGTTACAAAATTCTGATCTATCTGCAATAATTGATACAATTCCATCAATAAAATATTCGAAACAGTTATCCAATGAGTTAGGTTATGCGTTTGATGATTGTTATTGTCATGAAACTGCTGGAGGAATGCTTCTTGCTGTTGATCCTACTAAAGTTGAAGATTTTACAAACACACTTACAAGTAATAAAATTTCTAACTGGATCATTGGTTCAATAGATAAAGGTCAACCAGGATTAGTTAAGGTCGCTAAAAATGCTCAAAATATTGAAATCACAGACATTTAAAGATGTTAATGATATAAGCTTAAACATGTTAAATGGTTGCTTATTGAAAATTCCACCCGCAAGGTGGCATCAAATTATGAATTATTCTCTTTCTTTTATGTTTCCATTTAGTTTTAGAACTATTTCTCTCATTTCATTTAAAGCCTTAACTACTAATTCTTCTCCATCTTCTACATCAAAAGCGGTTATAGAAACCTCAACTTCAACTGCTAAACCAATTTTAGGATGAGTTTTTATCCAAAGTTGAGAATATTTTTTTTCTAACTCGCCTGTATAAGCCGCAATTTGGCTCTCTCCGATACCTGAAAATGTAAATCCTTTTTCTATGAATTTGCCTTTCTTTTCTTTTAAAATTGGTACTATAATATTTCTAAACATTGCCCTCATCTCTGCAGGCACACCAGGCAATATAAAAATAGTGCAATTCCCTTCTCGAATTTTAACTCCAGGGGCAGTTCCTACGGTATTAGGTAGAGGAATTGAACTCTTTGGGAGATATGCCATTTTTTCTCGTTCTTTAGTCATACCATCAAGTTTTAAAATTCCTTTTTCATAAGCATGTTTGTATGCTTTTTTTATTGAATTGTAAGCATGATTATTTAACTCTAATTTCTTATTAAGCCCAAGAGCTATGCCTTCTAGTGTCATGTCATCAAAAGTGGGCCCAATCCCTCCTGAAGTTATTAAAATATCTGGAGAGCGTTTTAGTATATCTTTTAATGTATTTGATATTGTTTCTAATTCATCTCCAATTGTAGTTATTCGTTTTACTTTATGGCCATACTTTGTGATTCTCTTTGCCATCCAATTTGAATTGGTGTCTTGAGTTTTGCCAATAAGTATTTCATTTCCTATTATCAAGAATTCGATATTCAAGAATTTTTCATCAAAAAATTGTTTTAGTATCAATGCATCTTTTTTAAAATTAAATTTTAAAAAATTTGATATTTTTTAAATCTTTTATACAATAAATAGAAGATCAAATTTAAAAAGCAATGATAATAGAAATTGATGATGCCGGAACTGGTGATTTAGTTGGAGATGCTTTTATTGGCTTTTTAAGAGAAGAAACTGGTGAAATAATTTTTAAAACTTTATCAGTGGAATTATTTAAAGGAGATAATTGGAAAAATAAGAAACCTTTTGAAGAAGCCGTAAACTTAGTTAAAGATGGATTAAAGGAATTAGACTTTCAAAGAGAAAATGAAATAATAAAGTTATGTAGAGGGAGTATTTTTGATCAGGTGAGAGATTACTTTAAAGAACAAAAGATCAACTATAAAGACGCAAAAATAGAAGGGAAGCTACAGGAAGCAGTTGAAGGTAAGTTAGTAGAATACCTTAGAAACGATTTAAACGTGAGATCTAAAAATTTAACAAAAAAAAGCGGAGCAAAACGATTCTTTGTACTTTTTAATTGGGTTTCTTACGATTTTTCGAATAGAGAAAAATATGTAAAGACAGGATTTAAGAAATGGAATACGACCTGGAGAGAGCAAGCCATTAAAAAAAATAGGAAGATTAGGTCTTCTCGAAAAGCCTTTCATTATGAATAATTTTCCTCATTAAACAAAAATAAGAAAAACAGGAAAAAAAATGAAAATTGTTGTATTTGCTCCTCATCCCGATGATGAGATTATAAGATGTGGTGGTAGCATATTAAAATGGATTGAAGAAGGTAATGATGTGCATATAGTTTATGTTACAGATAATAGAAAATTAATTTCATGGGGCAGAAAGGAAAACCAACTCATAGAAGATGCTGCAAAAGAATTTATTAATCTGTCTGAAGATGAGATAGGTCTTATTGGATTGAGAGAGGCAGAACAAGTAGCTAAAGAATTCGGGTTTCCGAGAGAAAATGTTCATATGTTCAAATTTTATGATCAAGATGCGATAAATCAAATTAATAAAGGAATAGAGTTGTCAAAAAATATTATTAAGGATTCCGATAGAGTTGTTTTGCCAAGTGATAATAACCAGCATCCTGATCATCAAGCTACTCATAATATGGTAAAAAGAGCTGCCCAACAATTAAATCTAAAAGATATTGAATTTTATGTTTATGCCCTTCATACGCGATATAAAGTTCCTAAGGAAAAACAAATCAGAATTAAAATAGCTAATTATAGAGAAAAGCTTTATGATCTTTTAAAAATTTATAAAACACAACTAGCATTAAAAGATACTAGAGATGCTTTAGATTCGCTTAAATATTATAGATTTGAGAGATTTGGGATGTTTAGAATAGAGGATGTAAATAAATTTTATAATTTTTGAGAATCTATAGAGGTACCACAATTTGGGCAGACTTTCTTATTGGTTGGCATCTCAGTACCGCATGCAAAACAAATCAAACTTTCTTTATTTTCTGGTTCTTCAAAATCAAACCGCTCTCTTGGTGCCATAGAATCAGAATGTTGTTTCTCTTCTTTTTTACCTTTAAAAGCATCCATGTTTACTTCATGGCTAAGCTGTTTTTTCACAAAATCTTCATCATGAGGTGTAATTATTTTAAAATCTTCTGAAACCCTAATCTCTTTAAATCCATTAGGTAAATTCCTTAAATCTGTTTTCTCAAAAACACTAGCAGTTTCATCAATAACTCTTGGCTCAGCTTCATTTGAATTCCCTTCTTGGATTTCAAATTCTTGCATTGCTTCTGTCGATGAAGATTCTAATTGAAGTTTTCCATTATTAACTTGGATGATTTCTTGTTCAATCTCCTTATCGATTTGCCCTGATTTCAAATTTTTTATATGATCTAAAATTCCCTTTGTTCTGGAAATAAGCATATGTCTGAAAGAAACATCTAAATTTTTAGATTTTGAAAAATTAAGAATCATTTCAGAAATTTCTACCCATAAATCTATTGCAGCTTCTATTCTATTATTCTTCTCAAGTTTCTTTGCCAATGCGATTTTAGTTCCTAATTCTTTATTAAACTTTGTGATATCCATTCTAGAATTTTCCCTTCTTCTTTAAGATCCATGTTTAACAAATAAAAACATATTATTAAATCTTTATTTGAATATTGTGCAAAAATTAAAATTTAGAAGCACTACTAATAATTTAGGTATATTTTATTAATTTTTAATATTTTAACAGCAAATCATACGTCTCCATGTCAATTACTCCATTTTCTCCAAATGAAATTATTAACTTAAGAGAATTTTTAGAGAAAAACGGCTGGAAATTAAATGCAAGTATAGAAGATTATTTTCGTTATAGTATAAAAAAGGAAAAGTTGGTTTTATTTACAATTAAATTTCCAATTACATTACCGATAAGGTTAAACATTCCTTTTGAAGTTGTGTGTTTTCGAATTTCCATAGCTTTTCAATTCTGGAATTTAAACAAAAACACTTATAAAATCATTTTCTATATAATAAAATCATTTAGAAATTTAGTTTTATCCTTATCTTTAGAGCATCAATTTCCGATAGAAGGAAAAAAACAAGAATTAGTTAATTTATTGAATTTAATATTACCTGAATTTATTAAGGGTGAAAATGAAAATACATGGCTAAATCGCATTAGAATTTCGCTAATGAATAAAAGAGATCAACTTTCTGATTTTTCAAATACAACTTTACAACATATAGTAACATCCCTCAATGATGTTGGTTTACAGCCTAGTTTTAAAATTCCTTGGGAATTAAAATATGGGGTGCCTAAATTAAGGACAACTGAAACATTACTATTCTCAAATGAAGAAAAATTTGAAGAATTTTTTATTTTGGAAAAAGGATATTTTACTTATTTCAAAGATTTAGTTTTTAATAAATTCTACATTCGTTCTTCTTTTGATAGCTATACCCCCTATATCTTAAATACATTATTCAAAGATATAGATTATTTTAATTTCAATATACTTATAAAAAACTGGATTATTTTTGCTAGAATGGCTTTAAATTCTATTATTGAAGTACTTGATAATTCCAATATAAATCAGAATGAACTTATTCAATTTAGATACTCAAAAGAGTTAAGTTACTATGCTATAGACTTTTTCTCTGATCAAAACAATTTTCCATTTTCAGCTCTAAGTTATGAAAGCCTCATTTCAAAAGAGCTCTATTCAATTCATAATGACCTTTTTAATAAACCACCACAAAATTTTGAAGTATTAGAATCGATATATCAATATATAGAAGCTGAGGAATTAATAAAGAACTATAGATTTGAAGAGGCAACAAATATTTTAAATGAATCCTTAAAAGTGTTTAATAAAAATCAACAAAAGAAGATTATTGTAGCAATCCTTTTAAAATTACGGAAAATTGCTTCACTTCTAAACCAAAACGATATTGCTTTAAATTATTTAAAAACTGCCCTTGGAATAACAAAATCAGGTGAAGTTCCTACTACTTACATAATAAAAATTCATTTTAAATTGGGATTAGCGTACTATAAAAACAAGGATTTTAGTAATGCTTTAAAGCATTTTGAAATTATTATAAATTTTTTAGAAAATGAAAATATCTTCCTCAATAAGGAAAAATACCTAGGATTTGCTAATCTTTATACAGGTTTTATTCATTTAAAATTAAATAAGGTTGTGGAATCAAGAAACTATTTCAAAAAAGCTTTAGAAATTGGAAATAATTTTATAAAAGTTAAATTGAAATATTTTTTACTACGCGCATTAGAATTTAAAAATAATGGAAATATATCACAGTTCCACAAGTTTTTAAGGTTTGGCTTGAATTCAGTTGAACTTGATTTTACAAAAGAAGAATATAAAAATGTCTTAATTGATTTAGTTCTCGAACTATCAGAGTTCTATATCCATTATAGAAAGGATGCAAAAAAGGCAATTTATTATCTAAATAGTATGGAGGATTATATTTCTCCGAAAGAAATAAAAAATATTCATAAAGTAATTAGATGGAATTTGTTAATGAGTGACTATTATAATTCAGTCTTAACAGATCGCAAGAAATCTCGCTTTTATCTTGATCAAATCCAAAAATTAAAGATACAACTTCAGACAATAGGAGTAAAGGATTAAAACAATTATCAAAATTAGAAAAATTTATCTAGAAAATTGAGATCTCTTTGCTCCAAGACTATCCTTTTGGCCTCCAAAACGCCCTTTAACAATTCTTTCTAAATATAATTCTCGGAATCGCATTCTAGGAGGGTTTTTCTTTGCAGCATTTACTCCTGTTCTTTCTAATCTAGGAGTTTGCTGACGAACCTTCCCCGCCTTAGTTAAGGACCCATGTGAACCTGGCATTCAATTTAAACCTCTTCAAAAATTATTTTCTTATATTCATTTTTCAGAATATTATATATATAAAAAATTCCAAACTCTTAAATTTTTTCATGATAATACCAACTTAAAGACTGGACTCCAATTTTTTATTAAACTTTTTTTCAATTTCTACTATTAAGCTATTAGCTAAATTATTGGGAAAATTGAATTTTATGACTAAAAAAAGAAATAATAAAAAGCAAAAGGATGAAGGAAAAATCTTATTTGGGGATAATAAAACTATTTGTTTTGCATGTGGAGAGAAGATAGATCTTAGCACTGAAGTCTGTCCTTTTTGTAAAACATCTTTAAAACAAATTAATTAGAAATTTTCACCATTTTTATCAGTTATTTCTTTTGATCTAAACACGAAAGATAAGAAAGTCCATAAAACTAAATAAATAATAATATTTCGAACATAAATTAATAAGTCTTCACTATAATAGGCTAGTTTTAAAAAATAGACTAGAAGTAGCCATATAATATTTATTGTAATGAAGTATGGAGTGTAAATCTTTAATAGAGTATTTCTCTTCTTCCAAATTAAATATATATCAACTATAATGGGTGTTAAATGAATATAATCGTAATAAAGATGTAATACAAAGAATTCATATAATACAATCATTCCTAGTGGGATAATTGAATAAATTAAAAAATTATTTATATAAGGGTTTTCACGAAAAATTAACCAAGCTATTGATAGTGAGAAATACCATTGACTTATAGTAAAAATCACAATATTCGCTCCGTCATCACCATGTTTTTTAACACCATACAGAAAAGTATCTAAAGGTTGCCATGAAAAAGGGATTACAAATTGGAATAATAAAGAAACAATTAAAGCGATAAATATTTGAATAAGAGTAATTGTTCTTAAATTTAAAGAGCTACGCTTAAATGATAACTTGTTCATCGAGATTTCAAATTTATAAATCAATTTTATCTTTACGAATCAAATTAAAAACATTCTATAATAGAAAAAGATATAAATTTCATATATTCTTTAATAAATTAACTTAGTATTGGGGACTTGGTGTAGTTTTCCAAGCATACTCGCTTTGTAAGCACAACCCGGTAGCACAGCAGGCTCCAGATCCTACAAGCAAAAGCTGTATAGCGGACACCTGTCGGTCGAGGGTTCAAATCCCTCAGTCCCCACTTAGTTTAAGCAAATCAATCACAATAAGTCATTACAGTTTTTCTAGTTTTTTTTGTTCTTTTTGTTTCTTTTTTTCTATTTTTTTCTTTTGTTTTTCTAGCTTTTTTTGTCTTTTTGCTTCTTTTTTTGCTTTTTTTTCTTTTATTTTTCTTTCTTGTTTCAGCCTTTCTAGCTCCCTTTTTTCTTTTTCAATAGCTTCTAGTTCTTTTCTCTCCTTTTCTAAGCGTTCCTTCTCTAATCTGATCTTCTTTTGTCTTTCTCTTTCAATTGCTTCTAATCTCTCCTTTTCTGCTTGTTCTTTTCTTAATCTTTCCCTTTCCGCCCTTTCTCTTTCTAATCTTTCTCTCTCTTTTCTCTCCTTTTCTAATCTATCCCTTTCTTTTCTCTCTTTTTCCTGTTTTTCTCTCCTTTCTTTTTCCAAACGAATTTTCTCCAACATTTCACTTTCTTTTCTCTCTTCTTGTTCAACTCCAAAAAGCCATGAATTGATTTTTTCCAATAATTCCTGTTTTTCTTTTAACGGCAATCCCAATCTTGGTTCTTTCTTCAAATAAATATTAGAATATTTACTCATTTCCCATATTTTTGCTTGATGCATTGTAGTCGAACTAACGCCAATTTGCCTCATACTTTCCCTAGCTATCTCAAAAGCTCTTCCAATAGATTGCATATCGTAATTCTGTTCAATAATCTTCTTTAAGTATAAAAAAATTTCTTTAATATCAGCTGAGGGTGGATTCGGTAATGGCTTAAATTCAACCTTTTCAGATGTTAATGTTTTTAACTCAAACTTATCTAGATGAGAGTCAATTCTTTCTGGTGAAGTAATTTTGGATTGTTTAATCTCATTTTGTTGGAGATATACAGGTTTTTCAACAATTCTGGGTGTAATTAAGGGTTCTTTTTTTGCTTTTCTCTTAAAATGTATTGGCCAACTAGCAAATGTATATAAACGGTCTTCTGCAGAAGCAAAAATTGATTGTTTAGATGATTTAGTTGAAATTAATTCTCTTGGTTTTGATACAATCTGGTGGACATCAGAAGATAATATTTTTGATGCTTTTTCTAATATTGAAAATAGATACATTGTATCAAACTCAAGGTTAGAATAAATACTTTTTAAGTTATTGATATTATTATCAATTATACTGAGATTTACGGGAGAAAGCATTTCCTGTAAATGTTGATCTGCAATAAAGACAATACTATTTAATCCTGCGGTTGGCTCTAAATAAGAAGAATCGGAGGCTCCCCTCATTTTTTCAGAAACTAAAATTTGATTATAATAATCCCAATGAGTACTCAGAAGTTTATGACCATCTTTCACAACTTGATAAGAATCATCTTTATTGATTGTATCCATCATCTCTAAGAATATATCTTTATAGGGTATGAATACGTTTCGCATTAAAGTGCCCTTTATGAATGTTTTATGGTTCTCTGACTTATATGATAAATCAACTGGAACTTTGATTACTTTTTCAGCGATGATAACATCAGGATCTTCGGCTAAAGTAATATTTCTTGATGTAGCCATGTGGTCATAAACGAAGTCAGATAGTATTAATCCTGTTAAAACTCTATTATCAGTAATATATTTTCCAGATTCTAATTCAAATTTTGTAAAATAATACCCTAATCCAAAAAGGTAATGAAGTGTTCCTCTTCTAATCTCAATTGAATAGTCATAACCACTGAAAAAGATTACTGTATCTGTAATTATTCTTGATACCTGATGATGAGCATACATTCCTGATGTAGGATACCCTAATAAATCTCCCCAACTAGGTATCATAAAAAGAGAGTTGTTTGGATATAATTTATTCTCCTCTTTCTGTTTTTCAAATCTTTCTTTTTCTGGTTGTCCTCCATTTATCTTCTCTATTCCCATAATTTCAGCTCTAAGTATATTTTATAATCATAAAAAAAATTAATTTTTCCATATTATAATACCTTGCTAGTAATTTATGATTTTCTCATCACATTTGTTGTCTATTGATAATTCCAAGAGATTCTTACGTGAAATATATCTATATTATATGATTAAGAATTGCGATATATAATAAAATTAATATGAAAATCTTGCTAACAATTATTTATTTTTATACTAATGAAATTGATATTTTAATCATGTATCGAATTGAAAAAATAGGTGAAAACCAGTTTTATATAAAAGCTTTAGGTACATTCCCTCCTCAAGTCGCAGAGAAATTTGTAAATAAATTTGAAGAAAAAACAATGGAAATGAAAAAATTCTCTGTAATTATTGATGGTGTAGATTTTATCTTACTTAATCTCAAATCTTTTAAAATAATTTTAGAATTTCTTAAAAAAAATAATGAAAAATTAATTAGATCCGCATACATAATTTCTAAAAATCCACCATTAGATAAAGAATTCCAAATACTGTTAGATCGAGCTGATTCTCCAAAAAGGAAAATTGTTAAAACTCTTGATGAAGCAAAAGAATGGATTGGAGTTAAAAAAATTATTATTAAAAAGGAATAATTTTAAAACCTAGCTCAATATACTTCGCCATACTTGGATGACCCATCAGTTCAGCACAGGTAGAAAATTTCGATCTCTCTACTTCATTTAAGACACCCATTTTACTGCTACAGGCTTTACAGAAACAATCAATAAGTTTTGAGTTTTTTAATTCTTGATATTTATTATAAAAAGGACTATCTTTATTTTCAAATTGCGAAATTAATTTGGTAGCAGAACCTTCCACAATCACTTTAACATCATGACCTTTTTCATTCATATCCAGAGCATTCAAAATTACATGTATAAAACACATCGGATCTCCATTAAATGCAAATAATGCAAACTTTCCCATTTTTACCATCTATATAGTGCTATTTTTAGATTTATATTAATCTAATAAAGAAGAAAAAATATTATTATTTTATTTAATTAATTATCTTTCTTCTTATAATTCCTTTTCTATAGCACTATTATCTTAATCAAAATCTTTCCAATTTAAAATCTTAGTAATAATTAAGAACAATAATGATGTTGTTGATTTATCTAATGAATATATGCTCACTCATATTTAAATAATTGGTAGATCATTATATAATCAAGTAAAAAATGAATCATATTATAGTTCTTGGAACTCTTAAATTAAAGTGATTTAACAGGAGATTAAATTGACAATAAGTAAAAATACACTTTTTACAGAATTATTAAACAAATTTTTAGAAACTAATAAGGATACTGAAGCTATTGTCGTCTCTGACCAAGATGGTTTGATCATTGCAGGAGAAAAACGAAAAGAAATTGATATGGAAATCGTTTCAGTACTGACTACAATAATTAACCCAATATTAGACAGAATTCGGTATGAATTTGATTTTAAAAAGTTTGGATCTTGTTCATTTGAGACTGAATTTCATCGACTAATTTTCATTTCGGTGAATGAAAACATTATGCTTAGCATCGTTCTGAATACGATGGCTTCCATAGAGAAATTATCGCCTTATGGCAATTTTCTCGCTGAAAAAATAGCACAAATTCTCTCTATTCATGAGGGAGAACAAATTCAATTAAATCTTCCTGATTTTGATTATGAAGCAAAACAGGCAAAAAGGTTGAAAAACCAAATTTATCAGTTAGGTTTAGATTCTGAGGGATTTTATCACTTTAAATTTATTATTATTGGAGATCATAATGTAGGAAAGACTTCAATTATACGTAGATTTGCAGAAAATAGATTTTTAGCAGATTATAGAGCTACAATAGGGCTTAATATAACATCACATAGTTTTGAGTCTTTTGGAAATAAAATTAAAGTTGATCTTTGGGATATAGGTGCCCAAGAATATTTTCGAAGATATCGTAAAACTTATTATAATGGCGCTCAAGCAGCATTTATTGTGTATGATCTCTCCAATAAAAAATCCTTTAATAACTTAAAAAATTGGTATAATGAATTAGTTGAATTTATTGATAATCCAGATTTACCAATCCTAATTATCGGAAATAAAAAAGACCTAATTAAAGAGCGCGTAGTAATGAATGAAGATACTTTTAATCTAACAAAAAGTCTGTCTCAATCCACAAAAACAAATACTACATATCTTGAAACTAGTGCACTTACTGGAGAGAACATCGAAGATGCATTTAGATTGATCTCATATAATTTTATAACAAAATGTAAAGAGGTAGAACATCAAGACAGAAAACAAGAAATATTAAATGAAATTGACTCAATACTGCAGATTAAAAGTAATTTAGTGCTCACTTTTATTACTGATAATCTAATATGGAATCCTGCATTGCAAATGATGATTGAAGTTAACGATAATGAAGAAATCATAGATTTTAAGGATGAAGAAGACGAAAAATATTATAAATATTCAAATGGTCTAGTTTTGAAAAATTGTGTTTACTTCTTAAAAGAAGTAAGTGATTCTGACGGGGTTTTTTGTATATTTGATGCGCGAGATAAAGCCAATATTAATCCTAAATGGAAATACATTATTAGTAAAATAATTGATTATGTTCAGAAAAATAAAGTTCTAATTATAGGGATTCAAGTATCAGAATCAAATGACTGGTCAAAACTATTAGAACAACTCACGATAGATGAAGAATTAGAAAGAAAATTGGGATCTATAATTTTTTTTAAGATAGGAAAAGATTATCAAGTAGAGATACATAATCAATTAAAAGCAATGTTAAATTCCATTAAAAATCTGATTTAACATATCTTAAAAAAATAAAGAAAGATTAAATTAAGAAAAACCATTCTTTTTGTTTAAGTTCCTTTTTTAATTCGTTAGTATCATGTAAATCAATTTTAGTAGATTCATATAATTCTTTTAATCCTTTTAAATCATCCTTTAAGTTAATAACATTCATAAGGTTAGACTGATATTGGTCTTTCACATCAAAAATCCTCGAAAATAAGTCCAAATTTATAACTTTTATATTTTCAGTGTATTTGATATCTTTATCTTTAGGAACATTCATTCTTTCCTCATAATGATAAGTAGGCCATTCTAACCCAACAATAAGAAGCATCATTTCTGGATTTTGGAATTTTTTGGAGTAATTAAGTATAGCATCTACTGATAGATCTATGGAATATATAATTTGAATGGCGTTTATGTGGTCTATATTAGTAGGATCAATTTCTAATTGCTCCGCTAAACTAGTTCCATCTTCCATTTTTGTTAATCTAATTTGTAAAAATCCTATATCATTTAATATTAACCCATTAATTGTTTCTTGATTTTCTGGGTAAATCTGAGGATCTGAATAATAGTTCATTTGTATTTCATCAAAATATCTGGTTAATATGTTATTAATACAAGCATTTCTTAAAGGAATGGCTTCAAGATGGCCTTTTGCTTCTAATTCTAAATCTTTATAGTATTTATATTTACTTTGCTCAAGTTTATCTCCTTCTTCATATAAATTGTAAGATATTTTCGCACATTCTTCATATAGTCCTATGGCTTTCCCATAATCATTTGCTTTTAACGCAGACATCGCTTCTGCTTCCAAAAGCTTTCTACTTTCTTTAAGTTTATCTAATTCCTTATCTATAACCAGAATTTTTACTTTTTCTTTTTTAGTCCTCTTAACAGCAACGATAGCTAAAGTTAATCCTACAATAGCCCCAATTAATATAAAAATAATCCAAAATGGAAATGCAGGTGAATTCCGTTTAGGTGCCCCTATAGTAAATCTTCCACTGAATGAATTACTTTGATGATTAGCACCATCTATTTGATATACGAAATAATAATACTCTCCAGGTTCAAGCTCTTCTTCTAATCTATAATAACTACTGTTTGGCCCTAAATTAATAATATTTACCTCAAATACAAATCCTGGGGTGGTATATGGATCTACTTCATCATCAATAATCAATCTGTAGTAAGAAATGCCTGAAAAATCAGTGCCATCCTCCCAATCAAAAATTAAAGGCAATTTAACATCTCCCTCTGGGAATTTTACTAAAATTGGAGTAGAAGGTGCTGTTATATCTTTATAAAGTGTTAAGACATGAACATTATTAACATGTCCTACTGAATCATTAGCATATATATATATATTAAACCAATCTTCAGGTAAATCACCCCAAATAGAACTTTCAAGCTGTTGATTTAGGTTATTTTCTAAAGTTACATCAAATGAGTCTACTCTATACCAAATTGTATCCAAATTTGAATCATAGGCAATTACATTAATTAAGGGTGGTGCACCACAATACGTATTATTTAATGGTAAATTTATTGTTATTGATGGGGTAATAGTATCCTTTATAACTATGATTTCATCAAAACATACCAATCTTAGTTTGTTATTTAAATAGAATTTAATTCTTACTAAACCATCTTCTTGAATCTCCCACGCAGATTGATTGATAATCCCATTTAAACCAGTAAATGTATAATTTGTTAGTCCATCATCAAGCGTATACCATCTTTCAAGTAAATTACTTCCGCTCACAGAAATTGTAAAACTGGGAGCTACATGATTAAAAACATGGTTTTGATTAGGAGCACTTATAGATAAATCGGGAATAGTAATATCTTTATAAATTATAATTTCTGTGGAATTAAAATTTCTAACCGTATCATTAGCATAAAGTGTAATAATTACTGTTCCATTACCAATTTCATCCCAAATACTTTGGGAAATTGATCCTGTCCATGTATAATTATCTGTAGTTGTTGATATGTTCTTCAATTGATACCAAATTTTGTCTAAGTTAGGATCATTTACATCTATTATAATCTCTGGAGGTGCCTCACCAAATAACTCAAAATTAGGTGGATTTAAAATTTCAATTGATGGGGCATAGTAATCTTTTCTAATAGTTATGTCGAAATAATTTAGGTTTCCTACTGTATCATTTGAGTAAAAACGGATTGTTACCGTTCCATTTCCTTGATTATCCCATGATGTTTGATCAATAGTTCCTATCGCACTTACTGGAGTAGAATTTGAAAATCCTCCATCAAGTGAATACCAGATTGAATGTAAGTGTGCATCAGTGACAGTAATATTGTAATTAGGGGGATTTTTTCCAAATAATTCACTAGCATTTGGCTTGTTGATAAAAATAGATGGTTCTGTAACATCTCCTTCGAATGTATCTTGAGTATATCCCACATTATCTTTATTATCGGTGCCATTAATTCTTACTATATATGTCCCATCTACGTCAACAGAATAATTAGCACGCCAAGTTAATGGAGCAACTAATCTCATTGGTCTATATATTACAGTACTATTTGGAAGTGTAATATTAAGTAATGGTGGTGATTGCAGATTTTCATTTGATGTGACTGTAATATTAGTAAAACCATTTGAAGGATCTGGAATAATCGAAGTAATTATTAAAATTGGAGCCGTTACATCTGTAGGAACAACTTGAAACATTCTAATACTTGAATTTGTGTTTTCTGCATCATCAGTAATGTTTATTTCAACCCAATAAACATCTGGAGCTATATAAGTATTATTTGAGAACACAAAAGTTCCACTTTTAGAGCCACTAGGGTCTGATTGGGGTTTCTGTGAAACCAATCCCCATCTTGTATCATTAATATACATACTTACAATGTTAGATCCAGTACCATAAGCTGTACCACTTATAGAAATCGTTTCTCCTCCCACTTGCTCTCCATCATAAGCAGGAATGGCAATATCTATATATGGAAGTACGATATCTTTCCTCACTATCACTTCTTCATAATTCCAATTTCCTGCTGTATCATTAGCATAGAAGCGAATTGTAACAGTTCCATTTCCTTGATTGTCCCACAATGTTTGATTAATAATTCCTGTCGCATTTATTGGTGTAGAATTAGTTCCTCCATTAAGCGAATACCAGATAGAATCTATACTGAAATCATCTACCGTAACATTATAAGCAGGTGGATTTTGACCAAAAAATTGATTAGTTTTAGGTGAATTAATTGTTATTTGAGGCTTGTCAGTATCAATACCAACTAAAAAGGCTTTACTTAAGTCATAGAAAGAATTCGGCTCAAATTGATTATTATATTCAGTAATAATCCAATCTGCTGTTAACGCTTTATCTACCACACGAACCTCGTCAATATTACCTTCGAAATGTCTAAAATTACCCTCTTCAACATAGTATAAACTTCCGATTTCACAATCGTTTTCAGCATTTACAATAGTACCTGGACTTGATTGAGTTCTATCCTTAACACCATCAATAAAAAATGTTACATTAGTTCCATTAAAGGTGACGACAACATATTGCCAGGTATTAAGTGAAAGATCAGATAAAGATTCAAAGTCTAACCAATTTGAACTTATATTTACAGCAAGTCCTAATCTTCGTTTATAGCTTTCCAATCCCTGTGATCCTAATCTAAAGGAAAATGTTGCATCCAATAAGAGTTTTTCATCCCCAAATATTTGGTGTATCCAATCTGATATACTATCAGGCCAAGCTGTAGGAAAGATCCATGCTGATACTGTAATGTTAGTAAATGATCCAACATCAGGTGTAATTATATAATCACTACCACCATTGAATTGTTGCCCACCATCTATTTGCCCTGCTTGACCTGTCGAGTTAACATAATCAGTACCATTATTCTTATTTGAAGTAGAATCCTCATATAAATATAGATTATTATCACCAGCCTCTTCTTCCTTTAGATGCCATACACCCTTATATTTATCATCCCATACCTCACTTGAATGTTCTTGAGAACCCATTGTAAGATTTCCATAGTACATAATTATATTAGTGGTAGTAAAGGGTGATAAAATAGGAATTTGAACCCATGTTATTAATTGAGCATAATTATTATCGTAACTTTGATTAAATTCTTCTATTTCATGGTTTAACCATTTACCATCCATCGCGAATTTAATGTCATTACCATTAGATTGAGTATACTCTTTTAAATCTGAATCTAATAAAGAAATCAATAAAGGAAAGTTAGTTAGACTTGTAGTTCCATTAACTTTTGTATGATTAACTTGCAGTATTTTATAAAATTTAAAATAATCTGCATTTGAAGGATGTTTTATAATGAAATTTTCATCAACAATATTATAGAAATTAGAAGGATCTTTTTGGTTGTTATATTCTGTTGCAATCCAGTATTTTGATCGAGTTATATTTGAAATACGAGCCTCATCAATAGTGCCATTCCACTCTTGATTTTCAACCTCTGAACTACATCCAATAGTTAAA
>SMTZ1_10001264_pt1 | contig 25033 bp, 2 predicted proteins | sample DeeMarSWOR136_30_FD_25667 | JGI IMG/M metagenome (IMG submission 25667) | reverse complement strand
CAATATCACCTGAGGTAGAATTTTGGGGACATTGTTCAAATTTGCAAGTATGGTACGAAAATGGATATAATTCAAGATTACTTCATTCGAATCTGGCATTTCCTTTGTTGAGAGAACTTTCAAGAGTTGGGGATCCTCAAGCAAAGAAGATATTTAAAGAGGAAATCGCAGAAAGATATAATTATAGTATTGAAAGTGTACGAGAATATTTACGAAGTGAACACTTTCTTCGAAATTTATCGACAGAAGAATTTCTCGGACTAATACAAGACGAGACTGATCGTGAAGTTATTGAGCAGTTGAGAGAGGATTATCCTCCTTTTGAATCATCTGAAAGACAGGGCTCAATGATAAAGCTCAATCTCGATATTAAGAATGGTAACGTGGTTAAACTCGACCTTAGAGGTCTTAAGCTGCGATATATCCCTAATTATTTGAGAAAATTAACTAAACTGGAACATTTAAATATCTCTTACAATTTATTGGATACATTTCCCGATTGGTTTAGAGAGCTTCAAAATTTAAAAGTTCTTATAATAACTAATAATCAATTTAAAACACTTCCTATTGAAATTGGGGAGTTGAAAAATCTTGAAGAGTTACATGCTCAAAGAAATCAACTAGAAAAATTACCCGATGTAATTGGGAATCTTCAGTCTCTTAAAATCCTTGAATTGTATCAAAATAATTTAGAAAGAATTCCGGAATCAATTGGAAACCTTATTAACTTAAAAACTTTAGTTCTTTATGAAAATAAAATTGTGAGGTTGCCTGAATCGATAACAAATTTAAGAAGTATCGAAAACATACTTCTTAGCGATAATCAGTTAAAAGACCTTCCTGATTCATTTAACAATCTAAAAGAGTTAAAGGGTTTATTTCTGGGGAAGAATAACCTAAAGAACTTACCTTCTTCGATTGGAGATCTTAAAAGTCTAGAAATTATAAGTATTGCCGATAATCCAATATTTTTTTTACCAAAATCCTTATATAATCTACCAAAATTAAGAAAATTATATATAAATAATACATTATTGAAAGAATACCAAATACTAGAAAGTAGATTTGCTAGTAAGATAATTTCCGTTCATTATTTAAAAATAAAGGATAGTGAAAGAAAAAAAGAAGATTTTTAAGAAATTCATTTAAACCCTAAGATCTTAAATCAAATATTTTTGGATTTTTACTCTTATCTACGATACCAATCGAAATAAAGTAATTAAGAATTTTATCCATAATAAATGCAATTATATTGTCATATATATTATTTAACTCATGATTATGGAATCCTAAGAAATACATGATATCACCGAATTCGAAGCACTACATAAACCATTCCTTGAATTCATTATATTTCGTTGTTGAAAATATGGGCTCTATGTCTTTCCAAGCATATAGTCCATTAATATGATTTTCAGGATCCACTGTCTTGGAATCAATGTATTCTTGATTAAATATTTCATATATGTCCAAATAGATAAGATTATCAGAACCCCATTTAACTACAGTAAAGATGTTGGGTTCCATCATCATGCAGATTTTATTTTGCCAATTGATTTTAATTCTGAAAATCATGATCTAACCTTAGAAAATAGATGCGGAGATGTTTGTAAATATAAGATTGCAAAAGCTAAAGGCCTTATAAAAATAATTGACGTTGAAAATTAAGCTTTTATTGAGAATTATTCTTTTGAGAAGACATTACCTCATTGAACACATATAAACTTATACAAGATTATATCGAGGGTATGAGTTTAGAAAGTAAGTTTACATTTATGAAAATATAGAAGTTTTCATGAGAGCTTATATTTAAATTTGTGAGTGGATTTACATTATTTAGGGAACGATGGAAAATAATGTTATAGAATTTCAAGTCAATGAATATCTCTCTTTAAGATTAGAGGACGATAGAACAAATATTTATATTGGGGGAAAATTATTCCGACATTGTAAATTCTTATTGATAAATATCCAAGTTGATAAAGTAGGTTTTCTTGATGAACTTGAATCTATTGATGAAGCTGCGGAGAAACTCGATCATTCCCTTGAACCTCTTCGAGAGAAGAAACAAATTGTATATACAATACCACCTGAGGTAGAATTTTGGGGACATTGTTCAAATTTGCAAGTATGGTACGAAAATGGGTATAATTCAAGATTACTTCATTCGAATCTGGCATTTCCTTTGTTGAGAGAACTTTCAAGAGTTGGAGATCCTCAAGCAAAGAAGATATTTAAAGAGGAAATTGCAGAAAGGTATAATTATGCTATTGAAAGTGTACGAGAATATTTACGAACTGAAGACTTTCTTCTATATTTATCGACAGAAGAATTTCTCGGATTAATACAGGATGAGACTGAACGTGAAGTTATTGAACAGTTGAGAGAGGATTATCCTCTTTTTGAAACATCTGAGAGAGGAAGTTCAAAAATATTGCTCACTCTCGATATTAAGAATGGTAGAGTGGTTAAACTCGACCTTAGAGGTCTTAAGCTGCGATATATCCCTAATTATTTGAGAAAATTAACTAAGCTGGAACATTTAAATGTCTCTTTCAATTTATTGGATACATTTCCCGATTGGTTTAGAGTGCTTCAAAATTTAAAAATTCTCATAATAAATGATAATCAATTTAAAACACTTCCAATTGAAATTGGGGAATTGAAAAATCTTGAAGAGTTATATGCCCAGAGTAATCAACTAGAAAAGTTACCCGATGTAATTGGGAATCTTCAGTCTCTTAAAATCCTTGAATTGTATGAAAATAATTTAGAAATAATTCCGGAATCAATTGGAAACCTTATTAATTTAAAAACTTTAGCTCTTTATGAAAATAAAATTATAAGGTTGCCTGAATCGATAACAAATTTAAGAAGTATCGAAAACATACTTCTTAGCGATAATCAGTTACAAGACCTTCCTGATTCATTTAACAATCTAAAAGAGTTAAAGGGTTTATTTCTGGGGAATAATAACCTAAAGAACTTACCTTCTTCGATTGGAAATCTTAAAGGCTTAGAAATTATAAGTATTACCAATAATCCAATATCTAGTTTACCAAAATCCTTATATAGTTTACCAAAGTTAAGAGATTTTTATATAGATAATACAATTTTGAGAGAACAGCAAATATTAAAAAGTAGATTTACTAGTAAGATAATTTACGTTCATTATTTAAAAATAAAGGATAGTGAAAGAAAAAAAGAAGATTTTTAAAAAATTCATTTAATCCCTAAGATCTTAAATCAAATATTTTTGGAGCTTTATCCCTATTTAGGGTACCAATCGAAATAAAGTAATTAAGAATTTTGTCCATAATAAAGTCAATTATATTGTCATATCTGTTATTTAACTCATGATTATGGAATCCTAAGAAATACATGATATCACCGAATTCAAAGCACTTCATAAACCGGTCTTTGAACTCATTATATTTCGTTGTTGAAAACACGGGGTCTGTGTCTTTCCAAAGATATAATCCCTTAATATGTTTTTCAGGATCCACTGTCCCGGCATCAATATATTCTTGATTAAACATTTCGTATATATCAAAATAGATAAGATTATCAGAATCCCATTTAACTACAGAAAAGATGTTGGGCTCCATCATCATCCAGAAAAGCATACTTATGATTGCCTCTGATGGATTTTTTGGATTAATAGTAATTTCCTTTATTTTGAAGTTTGTATCTATACCATCTGGTTTTCCGGTGATGCGAATAGTTTTATCAATACCTCCTTCAGTACGAGCATAAAACTTTACTTTAAGATTTGAATCTTTAGGAACCATATTGATAATATCAAAAATAACTTTATGTGCATCTTTAAGTCGCTCATCAAATCGTTTTCCATCTCGTTCTGAGTTCCAAACCAAATTAAAATCGTTATAGTATTTAGAGATATCTCTATTATTAACAGTTGCATGTGAAAAGAGCCATGTATACAATGTATTATAAGTCAATTTACCGGTATTAAAGGCATTTTCTAAAGTTTTATAGCTTACCTCGAATGATATTGATGCTGGTTTGTGAAACCCACCCAATTTAATAGTTGTTGTTATATGGTTCTTACCGAGATTAAATAAATTGTTGACTGGATCATGACGTTTATCACTAGGGGAAATTATATCTTTTATTAATTTATTTACTAGCCAGGTCTTTTGACCTGGGTGTTGAAGAATTACCCCTTCTAGAGCGGATTCGAAAAGTTCAAATAATAGGTGAAAAGCCTCCTTCCTTCCATTAAAACACATTTTGTTTAACTCAGGTACTCTTTTAGGTTCACCCACATATTTAGAAAATATTCTTTTTAGGATTTTATTTCTAGCAAGAAGGTAATCATTAAAATTAATTGGTTCAAAAGTCTTAAAATTATGATTGATATAATAGGTACTTGAAGGAGAAACTATTCCACTATCATGTACAAAACCAAATATAAAAAGATTAGCCCAAAAACTAGCACGGTTTATAGAGTTCATTTTAACAAGGAACTGTTGGGAGATTTCTCCTGGAGTATTATCATATAATCCTCTACCAACAAACTTCTTTAAAAACTTAGACTGTAATTCAAGGGGATGGTTAAGAAAGTCGATTCGATACCCGTAACTCTGTGAAGTATCTTCAGCAAAAGACATTATCCCTGCCAATAAACTCACAAAAGCAGGATAACCAAAAATGTCTTTTAGAGCCTCATTAATCTTTACAATTTGTATATCAGATCCAGTAAATGTAGCTATCTTCTTTAGACTTAGATGATTCTCAAATACATGTGGTCCACTTTCCCGATTTAGATCATTTTTAATTATTGTTAACCATGCATTATAAAAGTCAAAATTAGAAATTTTATTTACATGGAATTTACCATCATTCTGAATTGAACCCCTCGTTATTTGATCAAAATCGCTATTTTTTAGCTCTAGAGTTCTCAATATTGACTTAAATTTATCTATAGTATATTTATTCATCTTTTCTGAATGCAAATTTAAAAACTCATTAGATATTTTGAGTGTATAAGTACCTTGCTCTTTTCCTAGTTTCCTTACCATCCCACCTAATTGATTAATTACTAAAGCTAACGCTTCATTTCTAATTTCAACTTCAGGCAAAATATCGAGTAAAAGAACGACTCTGGGTTCCTTTTTAGCGTTTGGTTTTATTAGGGTTCCAAAATCATATTTTGCTAATGGTAAACGCACAGGTTCTATATGTTCAAGTTTAATGGTTGTATCCTGGAGACCGGTAAGGATTTTATCTCCAGAAATAAATATATATGCAGCATAAAAATTTGATTCATAACCAATAATTTGGGAATCTTTGTAAGATTCGGTATATGTGTAAAATTCCTCTGCCCAATTATCATTTCTAATTGCATATTTATTAGAAGTAAATTCAAGTTTGCTAGCTAACCTAAATCCATCATTATCACTGACATAAATGTTATGATGAATTTGTCCTTTCGAATCCTTATAGCCCTCTTTTAGGTTTAATTCCGAAATTTCACTTATAAATTCAATAGGAACTAAAATTACTTTATCTTTATATTTAGTATCTATACTATGACAAATTAGTAAAGATCCTTTGTTTGATAAATCAGTATTTGCAGTTACTTCTTTAATTCTAAGATTTGTTCCATCCTTTACAAGAATTTGAGTCACTCCACCTAATTTGAAATTAGATGAGCTCAACTTACTTGTAGTTCTAAAGTGTGGATCATAATCCATTAATAAGTTTAATCTTACTACCCCTGAAGCAGTTTCAGATAATAATTTATTAAGATTGTCGGGATCGAGGATACTAGCTTTAAGATCCTTCATAGCTGATTGGTGCTTTAATTGTGTATAAAAATATGTACTATCAAAAGTTTGTTTAGCAATTTCTTTTACAGCGGTTTGAAACTCCTCAGTACTGAAAATATCTGAAATATGACTTTTTATATTCTTTTTCGATATAGATTCTGTAATTTTATCTAATTCAGAATTTATTAATTCAACTAACTTTACTAAAAATACTTCATGATTGGCTATTTTATAACCTAGATTATCAATTGAATCTTTTGAAAAGAATTTATTAAATATAATTTCAACATGACTTAAAGTCTTGATGTTTGTAAACTTATTAGAACCCATCGTGTAGGATACTGCAAATGGAGCAACTAATTGCACAATCCTTGAAGGGATATTCTCAATTGACTTTCCTTTTGAGAGATGTGTCATCAGATCTAATATCATGGCAGATATACCATCATTTGCTAAACCAGAAACAAGACTATATTGTTTATCATAGAGAATCGAGTCCAACCACGTTCCTTTAATATGAGTTGAGACTATAAAAGAGAGAAAATCAAAAATCCCTCCACCATCAAAATTCCTTGAAGATTCACTTCGATAAAATTTTACTTTTTCAAAATTCAAACCAAAAATGCTTTTACTAGGATTAAAGACAACTTTATCATATATTTTCTTAGAGATTTTCGATATTTCTTGTTCAGAGTAAGTTCCTATAATTTCATTAAACCACTCAGCTAATTGGTCTGGTAAAATATCAAATAAAAATTTTCTTTCGGTTCCAAATCCGGTGATTGCAGCTATTGTTTTACGAATCCCTAAAGATTTTGATGCAAACATTTCACTACTTAGAAATACTTCAAAGATATTATTCAAGAATAATTGATTAACTTCTTCATTGAAAGAAATATCATTTTTTAAATTGGAAATTTTAATTGGATCTTTGAGAAATTGATCCAAATTATTTAATAACTGATCAATTGTAATGTCTCTGTTCATAATATCACATTTATCCATAATTATTTCTAAAACAGTGAAATATAATCTATCTTCTATAATTTCTTGTATTTTATTTATATCAGTAATTTTAATGCTTTCTTCTGTTAATTGGGTATAGAAAGATTTACAGAACTTCTTATATAGGTTCCTTTTACTCTCCGGAAGTTGATTAAGTATATCTTCACTTATAAAATGTTTATTGAAGTGAGCTTCCATAATGTTATTTAAATCCTTCTTAGACCTTATTACTAGTTTTGATCTAAGTAATTCTACTAGATTTGAGACGTAATCATGAAGTTCATCAAATAATTTAGCATTTCTTTCATAGTTTTCCTTATTTAAAACGATCATATCAAGGAGATCTTTAAACCAGTAATTGAATTCTTTAAAAATATGTCCAAATCCTTTATATGTCTCAGCAAGATGGTAAGTAATTGCTTGAGATTGATATATGACTCTAATAGTATTGGTTTTATAGAATTTTTTATAATCCTTTAATTCTGTATTAATATCTACATTATAATCAAGAAAATCTATGACTTCTTTAAATGTGGTACTTTTTGAAATTGTTAAACTTTGACCCTGATCATTTTGAATTGTAGAATACATGCTAACAACTTGATCTTTAATCATGAATGCTACTTTTCGTTCTCTATCCATATCTAGAATACGGCGTGCTAATCTAAGTGCACTATCTACTGTTCTATCATTTTCTGTAAAATCAACAAATGCGGTTCTTGCTTTACCCCACTTGAATATTTGATAATTAATAGAATCTGGTTTCTGTTGTACTTCAATAGGTTGCCCATTTGAGGGAGTAGTCTTTGTGTTCTGTATCTCTTTATTCAATTCTTTCGCAGTTTCTAATGTTTTAAGGTAATTCTTAGCAACCTTTATTTTTTGTAATACACCATCATCTTTCCAACTCTTTTCCATTCGGAAACCTGGCTTAGTGATCTCTCTATTAATGAATGAATCCACAAACTTTTCTTCTAATCGAGAAGTCTGATCTTCTTTCATAAAATCGGAATTAAAGATCATACTTATATCGACTGGAGTGATAAAATCACCATTTCTTTTGAGATAATCCTGTTCAAGTGTATTATCTGACTTTAAGTTCGGTTTGACATCCTTTTTAACTTGATCTATGGTATTACGGATGTTTCGGAAATTTTTTATATCTCCTCCAAGTGTTTTATCAATGTTGAGTATAGTTGCATATCGACCGAGAATCGTGCCTGATATTTCCCCTATCTGGTTAACAATACCCATGATACTCAGCATATTACTTAAGAAAAATCCCCCAGCAAAGATTGCAGGAATGATTGTAAGTGCTATGCCTAAAAGACCTGACCCGATAATTTGCTTCCATGATTTAATTTTTTCTATTTGCTGAGCTTTTTTACCTTCCTGATTAGCCCTTCTTTCATTTATTTCCTTGATAACCTCGTTCCGGAATTGATTATCTGAATTGGGATTAACAGCAAGGTGTCTGTTAAACCAAGCTCTGATACCACCTTTTTTATTCTCTTTTTTTGTCCAAAGACTTATCTTTCCAAGACCTTTCATAATAGTACTTCTTAATCCACCTAAAGATTCTCGAGCGGAGGTAAGTAATGAAGAGAACCAGAAAGCTAAATCCTCATTACCAGTCATTTGCATAATAATTTTTTCTCCCCATGTTTCAAGAAAACCATCAATTATGATTTCTTCAAACATTTCTTTGATTGATCCTACTCCGACCATGTAAACTAATTGTAAGGCACGTAAAAGAATAGTTTTAAAGATTGATTTAGTTACTTGTTTGCTTGATTCTGTTAGTACACTCTTTAAACCTGCGACAGTCCAAGATCCTAAACATACAGCTGCTGCTGAAATTGAGCTTGAAATTAAGGTTAAGGTTTCGGTATAAGCAATTTCTGCAATCATATCAGCAGTAGTTTTAGCAAAGGTGTATTGATTCATATAATCCATTATGGCATAAGCAGAAGCTTGGTTAAGTGCTTTCTTCTTATCTTCATCAGAACCTGAATCAGGATAAACCATATCAAATGTAATTGTAAGACGATAATATTTCTCAGTTCCAATAGACATTTGATTATTATCAATTAAAGCATTAAATTCATTCTTATCTGAAAATAGAATCCTATCGATATCATGTATAAAATATAGTTTACCGAATTCGATGGTGAATAAATCTTCAAATCCTTCTATATCTGGAGTATATAGAATAGTTTTGATAACTCTTGATCCGCCTAGAGTTGGTTGTTCAATAAGTTGTAATTTTATTGAAGTAATTGGGTATTTAAAATCATGAGAAGAAAGAGGTATTACTGAAGGAAAGAGTTTACTTTCGGGATTAGATGTATGATGAGATATTCCTCTTGTGTTTGAGCTATATGCACATTTGATATTTATACTTAATGTTCCTTCTTGTTTCTTTAAATCCCCTAAATCCTCGCTTATAATAATTGGTTGATATAAGTGGGATGCAGGTAAAGCCATTTTATTAAATTCATCTTCTCCATCAATGAAAATATATTGAGGTTTACCATCAACTATTATAGGTTTAATTCGTGATAATTCACCTTTACTTACATCAAAAACTTCTTGTTGTAAATATCCTAAAGTTGTAAGTCTATAGTTGTTGTAGAGACTATTATACGTACTTGTTTTAAAAGTGTAGTCTGGATTATCATTGAGAGAATGGAGTTCCGATGTCATTAAGAAATAATCAAGATTTACATGATCAAAATCAAGACCAATCATAAGATCTGGATTCGATCCAGCTGCTTTCCACATATTATCCCAAATAAAATCAAGAAATCCCTTAGTATTACGATCTGCGTTATTCCGTAAAGGATTTGGTGGAGAGACAATTACATAGGCAGTATACCTCTGATCTTTTACCATACCTTGTACCGAAGCATAATATGCGTTTGGATGACCAATTAACGCAGCAATAGTTGAATCTTCCCAAAAACCATCATTAGCTTGTGAACGTTCATTCAAGGATATGGACTTAGATTTCACATCTGCAGATAAGAAAGTACTTGATTTCTCAATAGATTCAGCTTTATGCCGTTTCATGTCCATATTAAACTTAGTCATTAATGTATACACTGCTGCATAGGCAATAGTACCTAAAGTAGAGCCAACAAAAGGAAGCCACTGTAGGGCGGTACTTATAGCAGTTGCAGTTAATGTCATAAATACTTGTTCAATAGTGTCCTGTAATAATTGACCTTTATATACTTCCCACGCATCAGAATAGGCTCTATGTCTGATTTCATAGAATAATTCTGGGAACTTTTTGTTGAACTCACTTGGATTGATAAGTTTTGAAATGTCAAAAATACTATCAGCTGGTTCAAAACCATCAAAAGAATCCTTAGGGAAAAGTAAATCAATATTTTTTAATTTTCTAAAATTATATATCCAGAAGGCTCCAAATTTACGTGGTGTTTCAGAAGCAAGTTGATCAAAATCAGTTTTAGATTGGACAATGCGATTTACCTTTCTATAAGGAGTAAGGTCATGAGTACCATCATAATTATAGGCAATTGCTTTTACTATATACACCCCTTCGATTGGATTAGGTTCAAGAACGTAGACTGTTTCATAGAACCCATCATTTTGACTATCAACATAGAAGTATTTACCTTTTGACTTACCTTGTCTTGATTTGAATAACTCTTTATCAGATGAAGTATAAACCAAGCCATCCTGAGGAGTAATTAAAATTCCGGAAATGGTGAATTGTGTATCTTTTTTAGCTGTAGTTGGATTATTATTATACAAATCGTAATAAAGACTAAATCTGCTAGGTATCTCAATGGTTATAACCGCTTCATAAATGTTGGATATTGATGTGGACCCATCAGAAGATACTGTAGTAAGAGAATCATATATCTCAGGGATGTTTTCCTCCCATGTTTCAAGATCCCATCCTTGCTCCACCGGATCTGTAATTGAGAGTTCTTTTTCGATGGATAAAACTTGTCCACTCTCAGTATTCTTAATAGTATATTGTTTTAGAGACTCAATTAAATCAGATCTCGCTTCATTACTGTCAAAAATATCTTGATAGATCCTGGTCTGTTCAATGGTACCGTTAGCCCAGTCGGTTACTGTAATTTTTTCATCAATAAATTCACTCGTATAAGTAATTATAGTATCTTTAGTGAATTTTCTATAAGTCGCTTTAAGAGTACTTTCAACCCATCCATCATTTAAATATGATAAATCATTATTGTCGAGTTTTTCTTCAGTTAATTGATCATTGAATACTAGATCATCCATAGGCTTTCCTAAAAGAGACATAACATTTTTTGCAATCCACTCACCTAAGAATGTGAAAATATTTTGAGGTTTAGCAGCAATGATAGTCTTTTCATAATCTTTGCTGAAATATTCCAAAACCGTGTCACTTTTCTCATAAGCTACTTGTACATCTGTGTATCCGTCCCTGTTTTCATCGACCCGAATACTGTAATAATGAGAATTCACATATTGAGTTTTTGTAGTTTCCTGTTGGATCGACTTTTGTGCCCAATAATCTACATCGGGAAGTACCATTGTCGATAATGTATATAATAATAAGGGTAAGACTAAAATTGAAGCAATTAAAAGAAGGATATTAAATTCATAATCTGAAAATGCTGAATCATCAATGTCGAACCATTCAGTTCTTTTTTCCTCTTCAATATCTTTATCAACAATTATCTCTTCGAGATAGAAATCTTGGATAATGCAAAACCAAATAATATTTTCTGGATTCTCAGGATCTTCTACTCCATATTTTATAATATCAACTTGTCCATCCTTATCAACATCAATTGTTTGTTTATAATCCATTCTTCCATCCATATCAAGATCTGCTTCATAGATTACATTGAATGGATTATAGAATATCTCAAATCCAATGAACATCTCTGATTCTGGATAATTAAGCATATAATCAGTACTAATTGAAGGATTTCTACTAAATGGTATATATTGGAATGATGTTTCATCAGAAGTGATTATCTGATTACTTTCATCAAAAAGATAATCTCCTGTAAGTGTGGAATAATCAAATGAAATTGATAAGTAGTCATAGAACGTTTCTTCAGCATCATTAATATAAGTATTATGAAATTCCTGACTAAGTCTTATTTCAGAGAAACTAGATATAGGTCCATTTGAGAAACTTAAAAGAACAGTGATAAGATCAAAATTAGTTAATGCCTCACCAGCTAGAACTTCAATCCTTATCTCTTTATTTATAGGATCGAAATGCAAATTATAGTTTATGTCGTCATCAATAATCTCAATTTCTTCCATTGTTGGGTTAATCCCGATAACTTTAAACAATTGAAGATCTAAAAAGTCGGTTACAAAAGAATAATCTTCTACATCAAATTGATAGGTGTAATTAAGAGCAGAGGAAGCAGTATACACTGTAAATGATTCAGAATAATACTGAACTACTTCATAATCATAATTTGCGTTTTCAGTTACAGATTCTCCCCAGAACTCGTATCGAGGTGTAAGTAAGTGATTATAATCAAATATCACTTCTAATGTACCAGCTGCGATATCAGAATATTCAAGCAATACTGGAGTTTCCCACGAAGTAGATGTACAATAGGAAAAATATAATTCAGTATCTGGACCAGTTATAATAGGAAGTTGAATCTGTGTTCCATAATATTCTTGGAATTGATCAAAATTTTTATTCCAAACAAAATAATCTGAACTAGAAACATAATGCAATTGATGATTATATTCATAAGATTGAATAGTAGCTCCATAGTAATTGTAATTCTCATCATATATCATAACATAATCTAACCATTTATCTGTACCCCAGAATAATGGATTTGATTCTCTTTGCATAGTGTAAATGTCATCAGATGGATCGCTATCTGATATAAATTTCTCAAATTCTGTGAATTGCCATAATCTTTCATCTACATATTCAGTTAAAACAAGAGGTTCGTCAGAAACGCTTTGAATAATTATCTCAGAAACAGTAAGCTCATAATTAGGATATGGTGTTGAGACGATCATATTAGTAAAGTCAACCATATTTTCTGGGATATATTGAGGATTAATCTGTCCATCTAATAAATCAAAATCAATTCTTATCTCTTTGTACGAATTGGTAAACTCGGTGTCAAATGGGGTTAGTTCTAATGGAATTTGATAATAATAGGGATTAGTGTAGGTAGTATAATCTTCATAATCAGATATATCTACAAGGAGACATTCTGCGCTAGGCAATGTCGATAAATAACCATGAGGCTTTCTCTGGAAATACATTTTTCCAATCCCAATACCTATTCCTCTCTTTATTTCAGTATTATAGCGAAGAACAATTGTATCACCATCCTGAAATTCTACTTCTTCAAGAGGATTCTCGGGATTAATGTATGTATTAGGTATAATTAAAGTATATTCATTTAATTGCGTATATTCATTCTTATTGACTTCCCAATCAAATTCTATTCCTGCTGGGATTTCTAAACATTTTAATTGTTCATTAAATAGATATGCTATTGGGGATAGGTCTGTCTTAATTTGTTCTTCCAATTGAAATTTCATAAATTTATTTCCTTCTTCATCAAAAAATGTCAGCTCCTCATTCCATTCAAGAAATTCAAATTTTGGAACCCCAATTATATTATCATTATTATAAACATCATCGTTTCTGAAATTTGGTGCTAACTCAACATATTTTAAATTTGACATTCCTGAAGAGATATCAATAGCTATCTCAAATTCATTCATTAACAAGGTTTCAAGAGTGATGGTTTCATTTCTAAGAATTTTAGGAGTAGGGTTTGTATTATCAAGTAAATTAATTGTAAGGCTTTCTAGACTATCATAATTGTTTAAATTGGTATCAATAAACATCTTTAGATACTCATTATTTCTAAGATCGATAAAAAATTGGCTAAAATCACCATTACCATCAAATTCTCCTTCAATATCAAATCTTAATTTATCATTTACATTCAAGTAGGCTGCAACTTGAGAAGCATAGCAAATGAAATTATCAAATGTGCTCAATTTATTATCCAGGAAATAATATGCGTCAAGATTTGGATATACATTTAGTCCAGATTTTCCAACAACATCCCAGTTCGCTACATTTACGGTTTCTGTGAGGTTTTCTCTAGGATCATAGGTAAATTCATAATTATCGTACTCTAAATCAAAAGAATTAGGTACAATTGAAATAAAGAATTCGTTAATTCCATTGTGAGCTGTTAAGGCATTAGAATCATATCCTCCATGAATATTTGGTAAAAGTGTAACTGTATGGGAACTGTAATCAACAATAAAATACTCATTATCTAAAAGTTTGATATTGTTGAACAAATCGTAATAATATACGCTAATGGCAGCTTCATTGTTGACTACAAGCTCATTAACATATTTATCAAAATCAGAATTGAGATATGTAAACACAAAATTATTATCTAAGTAATTTTGAGTTTCAATTTCAAATTTCTCTTCATAGTATTCACGCTGGTTTAACCTATAGCTAATATACAATGAATATTTATCATCAACTGAAAGAGAATACTCGAATGGAGACATAATGGCGCCGCCAGATATCTTGCGATACTTTTCTCTATATTCAATTGAAGTTTTATCCAAGGATGTATCAGGGAGCATATCTTCAAAAGTTGGTTCAAAAATATTCGTCCAAGGATTCGTTATCATCAAGAAATGTTTCTTTTCTAAAAGTCCAGGTTGCACTTTATATTTATAACTAACTTCAATTTTAGAACCGACTCCTATAACACCTTCATGGAAATAAATATAATTTTTCTCAATTTTTGCGATATAATCAGAAAAGCTGGGATTATAAGATGATAATAGGACTTGCCCATCATTTATATCAACTGTAATATGATAATGATAATATTTAGGGTCTTTTGATAAATAATCATAATTAAACGGAGTGCTAGAAAGTTGGTATTTTAATTGATCTGAATCAAACTCAGTTTCAATAAATACATAGGAATCTGAATAAATCTGGTTAGGTGTTATATCTGCTCCGATTGCATTAAAATCAATAGTATATAAGAAATACGTGAGAGGATCTTGAATAATATATGAAGGTTTATAATTTAATCTAGTAAGAGTCTTAGTATTTTCATCAATTCCATCCCAAGTAAAAAGATAAATATAATTGAACAAGTCTAGCTCAGAGTATTGGTCATCAGGAACACTATTTATGATACTAAATAGTATTTCATCCCTACCATCATAAAATATTGAAATATTATTCTTTACTCTTGGTTGGAAATTAATAGTATCAATTGCATTTTTTATATAATAATTATCAAAAGAATCCCATTGTAATGCTTGGTAGTCAATAGTAAAGCTAGAATCAAATGAAAAATCAGGATGCATTGTAAATTGAAGGGGATCTTCGTAATATTGATAATACCACATTATATCTGAGATAAAAGGATCTTCTGGGTTCTCCAAAATAGCATAATCTTTTCCTTCTTCAAACTTATGGAAAGCATGAAAGTCTACCATAATCAGATTATCGCTATCAGTATAATCAGATACAAAAGTTTGATCAACATAAAAAACAAGGTATTTACTTCCGTTTGAAGAATATTCTAATGAGTAATGAGAGTTATATTCTAATATCTTTGAAGAAGGTTGATAAGGAATCGAATATCCATCGGTAGACACTGTATAATAGATATTAGTATCAATATAATCCCCAGTTGGAAACCCTTGTATAGATAATTCATATGTATATGGTTTACCAACAGATTTAATGGACGCTATACTTATATCATCAGGTAATTGTATTCCAAATTTTATATTTTGAATATCACTATCAGAAAAGATATCATTAATTTCTGAATAAGGGATAATATCATTGGGGGAATCTAAATCAAACATTTGATGATAGAATACTGTACCTGAAACTGTAATAGCATTGGAAGTTAATAGGTGATCTGAAAAACTAAAAATATTTTCCCACGAGACTGCTGTACTTGCACTTACTTGAGACCAATAGTTAGATGGAGAACTGCTTTCTTCGGCTATCATAAAAAATCTCTTGCTGTAGTCAGTTTCACCATTAACACTTGTACCTCGACCATAAAACAAATTTACCGTACCTTCTTGGATTAATGGTTCATCTAAATTATATGCATCAGTGAATAAAGCTAAGTTTTTTATCATATAAAACTCATCAGAAGACACGGGAATTGTCTCAGAAGCCCCTAAATAGTCAAATTCATAATTTTGTTGTGCATCAACTTTTAAAGCCACTAAACTTGAATATGGTAAATCTTCAATACCAACTGTAACTTCAGATCCATCTAACAGATCAAAAGGAGACTCATCATAAACACCATCTTTAAATGGTTTTGAAAAAATTTGGAAATAATGAGGAGAATTAATTACTGATTTAATATCTAATTTTCCCTCGCAATCTAATGGCATCCTATCATTCATTTCTATTATGTGCTCATCTGATAAATAATCAAACTCATCTAAAATGATATAGGAAAGATAATCTTGACTATTTCCCACCTGAGATATAGAAATATAGATATCGAGTTCTCCATTGATTGTTGTTTCATAGAAAGCACGTAAATCTTTATTGTGATATATAATATAGCTGTCATCTGTCTCTAAGAAGGGTTCTATTTGATTGGTGTAGTCAAGTAGTAGTTCTTTAGTTTCATGTATAAACGAATTATATCCCCCATCAGCAACATAATAAAAATCAATAATCAGTGTATTAAATTCAGTGGCACTTTTTATCTGATCTAAGACAATTTCATCCAATTTAAAGATAAATTCTACTTCTGGAGCATATAGCAAAGGAATATGATAGAGTTCCAAAATAGTTTCTTTAGTAGAATCATCTAAACTAATATACAAGGAAGGATCCTCTAGGGTCGTTGATTCTTTTGCACCACTAGAATCGATAACCGGATTAGTACCACGCAATGGATTATTATATATTAATCTAATTGAGTCACTATAGGGCTCATCTTGTTTCTGGAATCCATATCCCAGAGAATACTGTGATTTTACTCCATATTCAACTGTAAAAGCTACACCAGGAATCCCGGCAAATGAAATTTTTAAATAACCATTATCAATAGCTAATTGAACTGACTTATCATCTGGTTGGCCAAATAAGACATCTAATGCATCTAACTCATTATAATTATATATAATGAAATCCGATAGTTGAGGAGATAAGACACTATAACATAAGAAATAATCTAAAGTTGTTCCATCAAAATTTTCTTTATATTCTATAAACATGGAGGATTTAGAATCATCACTGTCTTCTAAATATCCATCTGGAAAATAAATTTCAATAGAAGTTTGCAACGTTCCTGCGGAAGGATCTAAAAGCACCTTACCATAAAATTCTTTTTTCTCTGGTTGATTATTAAAATCAAATTCAAGTTTATAAATTACTGAGAATTCAGTATTATCATCAGGAATATCCCCTCCTGAAATTGTAATAGCTGACAAACCAGCAGAATTAACCCAATCAAATCCTTCAATAAATTCATGATCTTGACCATTCAATGTTCCGTAAAGTGCAACACCAGTTATGTCTACTAGATTTAGTAATGAATATAATTCATTACTTGGATCTAGGGAATATTCCGACGTTCCAAGTTCATAGACATAATTAACTTCAATACCGTATTTATATGTCTCATCTCCTAACATTAAACTACCAGATTCTGTAGTTACTGCTTTATTATCTTCTGTTATTAAAATACCTGAAGTGTCCTCAAACTGATCCCTCTGGATTGACCATAATTCATTAGGATTATTACTAGATGGATTTTCTACTAAACGCAGATCTAATAATATAATCTCTGCCAATCTTCCTTGTGAAGTAAGATCATATTCATTGTAACTACCATCAAAAGATAGTGTTAATTTACATTCTTGACCCATTAAATAACTGTCTTCTGGACCTAAGCCTATCGAAAAACTCATGATCCCTTCATGATTAGCAGGTCTTAACATAATTCCTTCTCGTAATGGAAACTCACTAAAAGTACCATCATCATTATATATCGTTGCATCTAAATTAATTTCTATATAATCTTGAATAGATTGTTCTTCCTCTCCAAATGGTCCATTAAAATCAGGATTTACCCATAAAGTACCAATTAAATGGGGATAATTACTTTCAAAATTCATGTAATCTTCACCATTAAATGCAGTTCCCCAGGCTGAGATAAAAGGATTAATTAGGTCAATTTCACTATTTTTTTCTCCAAAACGAATATAATTCGGGGGCTTAATTTCAAAAGGTAAAGATATAGTTGGAGAAGCCTTAAAATAATCTGATTCCTTTACCTGAAGATTAATAGTATTTACTCCTGGAGGAAGATCCGCAATAATGTTTTTCATCTCTACACCGCTAATTGTAACAGTCCCTGCTCCAAAGGAAGGAGTAATTGGATAGGTATTATGAAAGACATTATTTCCAGAAATATCAATTACATCAAATAATAGACTATAAGTTTCTCCACCCTCAAGAATATCTATTGGAAGTGCTTCTAATTCTGATGAGGTATATATCTTGGTTAATGATTCCAAAGTATGTAAAATTGTTGTAGGAATTGGATTAGCTTCAGTAACATAAACAGTAAATTGGACATCTTCATAATCCGGATTGGAACCATCAATATCAGGATTTGGTAAATTGTATGATAGGTAATCATTTGCTCCTAATGCGATATCTCCTTTATGGAGTCGTAGAAGTCCTTCGATATATGTTGAATCTTGAAGTCTTAATTCAGAGAAATCATAATTAACCAATCTGTTTTTCCCATCATATATTGTTCCATTTTGAGAGCATATATACTGTTCAGGATTTGCTATTTCAAATTCATCCCAATCAAAATAAGAACTGAATACTCTCAGATACATTATTATATCATCAATTGATTGAATACTTGACATACTACCAAGACATTTTACAAAATCAATCAGATAATCATGATCAAAAGAGAGATCAAACGTTACTTCTCCAAATTCATTACTGACCTTATAATCCCAAATGTAAGGCCCATAACAAGCAGTTATTTCTTTATTTTGATAAGTAAGTGGTCTACCAAACATTTTATTAGGTCCTGTACCTGGACCTATTGAATCACCTATCCTTGTACCTAAAGATTCATAATATGGTTGGACTCCAAGTTCTTCAATTATTGCTCTCTCATTTAGGAATTTAGTAGCACTTTTTGGCATAAATCCTAAGTGCATCCAAATTATCGAGTTATTTATTGGGGAATCTTGAAAATCTGTTAATTTAAAGGTAAATTGATAATCTTCATGGGCTAAAACATCAAGTTGAATATTGTTACATTCTTCTCCTTTTTCTAATGTCTCAAGAGGGTTTGTGTTAAATAAATACTCTCTATTCTCTGTGAATTCTTGGGATACAACCATACTTTGAGTTTCATAATCAACCATTTCGAGCTTAACTTTCTTTGGAATTGTGGTTATTGATAATGTCTTATTCCATCTTGTGCTTTCTGGGTAAGGATATATATGATTAATGAAGGGATAAGAATCATACTGAATATTTATTGAAGTAGCTTGAGAGATATCATAGACATCAAGAGGTAAATAATCAATCCTCATGTTGAGAACTGACCCTCCTGACAATGGTAAGGAGAGTGGACCATCAATATTAAACTCTTGATCATATCTGAATAAACCAAGATTATCAATTGAAATTGTGTCAATTGGGACATATTCAGCAGTACAAGAATCTTGTAACATAAGCAATAAATTATTAGAAAGATCTACTCTTCTATCTAAAGGAGCATGATATGAAATTTCAAAAATATCATATAGATCATAGAATCCTCCCTCTAGAAGTGTACTAAACAAGTTATAAAAATAAATTTTATAACCATCTGTTGAAATTCTATATTCAGATGGATCAAATATGTATAAATTTGTAGCATCCTCCCGAGAAATAACTTTAATATAATTTAAATTTGATTCTGGCTTTGACAATGAATGTTTCAATGAAATAGGATTATATGTATAAAATGCTACCTTTAAATCACCTGCTACTCCAGAATAAGATGAAATATGAAGAACTCCACTCGAATCAATATTCCAAACATAATCAGTTGAATCGACAAGTTGATAAATATCTTCTCCAACTGGTTTGACATAAATGTTTTCTAACCCTAAAATTCCCAAATTGAATGTTCCCCCATCGTTATATTGAGGACCATAAATATCTATTGGAATAGAAGTAGAGTTAATATCACTAATCTCGAGTATTTTATCTATTGGAAATGTTTCAATTGTATCTTCTTCTTTAATCCAATTGTTAGAAATCATGTCATATCTCGCAAAAGGAATCTCAATAAGGTGTTCTTCATTACTATGCCCATTTTCATCAAGAGAACTGAATGAAATTGGGTTGATTGGATGTCCTTTTAGGACTTTATAAGAAACAAGTAGGGAAGTGTCATATTTCATTAAATTGGCAGCTTCTGGATTCCAAAAAATTGTTAAAAGATAAGTATTATCTAAATATCTAATTACAGGATCTTTGTTTTGGTTTAAAATGGCATTATCTTTAATATGTTTTAGATCTGAATCTTTGAATTGATGGACATATAAAGGTACTTTCTCTAATTGATCGTTTATATAGAAGATTGAAAATTCTTCTAAGTCAATAAAAGAATCTTCATCTAATGGCGATGAAATATCTAGGTTATGAACAGTCTTACCGTCTAAGGCCTCCAAATAATTGTATTCATATATTCTATCTTCAATGATATATTTATCATTATCCAAAATTACTCCTTCTAAAACTAATGAATCTTGATATTCTAATTTATTTTCAAATTCTGAAAGATATATTGCACCCGTTTCTAACAGTGATTCTTGAATGATGTTCAGGTCAAAAAATGGAGCTGTATTAAAAATAATTTTATGGATGGGAGTACCAATCGATTTAAGAGTCAATCCAGGAAGTGATCCCAAAAGTGGAGGTACTTGAAATTTAGAAAAATAGTACCTTGAGGAATAACCAGAGGGGGAAATACGATTATCTTTTACTATCCAAAATAGATCGCGAACTGAGAGAGCTTCGCTATTAATACTATCGTATAATTCAATTGGTATATCGAAAAGATCATCAAATAAAATGGGATCTATAACACCGTCTCGTTTCATATAAATTTCAATATAATCTGAATATTCTACATCAGTAGGAGCTGTAATTTCTCGACCTTCATAAAATACAGAAATATCAGTTAGATTTGTATCAATTCTTTGAATTTTAAATTCATCTGAAGCATAGAATTCATAATAGTCTGGAGCTCTAAATTCAATTGCAGTTTTTACAAAATTATTTTCTTCTTCAGTAGAATCACTTATTAAATTAAATAAACGAATATCTTGTATTCCAACCCTTTGATATGGAAGGTTTAGTACACTATATCCCTCTTGTTCATAACTTTGTATAAATGAACCGGGCCATAATTCCGAATCGGTAATTGAGAATGTTATTGAATCTAATAAATGCAACTCAAATATTTTATTTGGATTAGAGAAAAGTAACTCTTTCATAGGAATGTATAGTGGAATCACCATTACTTTACCTAAACCGAAAATTTCTTTCTCATAATTAGCTTTCACGTTATCCATGAAATAGGCTCTGAGGTCAAAATCACTAAATACTTTAACAAAAGCGTTTCCAAGGAAATCATTAAAACTGATGACAAGTGATTGGATTGTTGTGTGGGTCCAATAAACAGAGGGCATAATAAAGTCAATAATAAAGCCATCTGCATTTGATAATCCTAATTGAGATGCAAAATCTGAAGCATAATAGTCAAAATAAATAATTCCTTCTTTAATTTCATCAAAATGAGCACTATAAATATCATGAATCTTTGATTCACTTGGCCATGAAACATGTCCAGTATTATTAACATAATATTCACCAAAAAGTAAAGATTCTTTTTTGGATTCTTCAAAGGTGGAATTATAATAATAAACATCCTTAATTCTCATAAAGCCTGGAAGAATCAATCCTCGATCATAAAGATTTGCTAGTTTCATTTCCAAAGAAGCATTATATGTAAGAGGATTTATAATCGAAATGTCATGATCCACTAGAACGTGTTTAACAACACTATAGTAATTATCATTTTTAGCTTCCCAACTTATGTGATTTAATGGATTGATGTTTGAATAAATTGAAGTACTTAAAAGTGAAGTTGAATAAGCTAATAATGTATTATAATCATTAGAAGTCCCAAAAGATAGTTCATAATCATTTCCACCAACATTAATAGCTTCTGTTCCATATTTAAAGCTATTTATATATACATCAATACTTGGAATTCCTCCAAAATCCGCATTAAATGTAATAATTCTTTCACTAGAAGAAAAACTATTTAGATTAATATTATCATCATTCCAAGTAATAGATGTCTTAGTAGAATATCGAATATAGTTATATCCATCGTTATATATTGATGTAATGCCTTCATTACCACTAGGATCAATTACTTTATATTCTATGACAAATATATTATTTAAATACTCTAACTCATTTAACTTAGAGACTGAGGTTGAGTCAAACTCAATCCATTCACAGTTTATACCTGAATCTAAGTTTGTTATTCTATAATATTCTTTTATATCAATTTGATTTTTCAATGAAACACTATTTACTGTAAGTTCAGTATTTTCTCCTATCAGTATAAATCTAATTTTAACATCCTCTAAATAATGAAGCTGGTTATCTAAAATGAACTGGGATAAATCGAAAGAATAGATTTCAGATATTGAATTAGATTGAGCAAAAATGTATTCATACCAAGAACCACGAGCATTAATTAAGAATATAATCTCAAATTTATTAGTCCTACCAAAAGTATTATAATATGTCAATCCATCAGAAAAACAGAATAGGTTATAGTCAATATCAACAAGTAAATGTTCTGTTGTTTTATCAAATTCATAGGGATAATTTATCTCGAAATCTTGTTGGAGTAAAATATTGCCAGAAGAATTCTCAATACATTTAAACTTAATAATATATTCCTTATTTGTGATTTCCAATAAACCATTTGAGATATTAAATATAACATCAAAACTGTCCTTTGTAGAGGAATCAAATTCAAACGAATGTGAAAATGATTGCCATCCCCCGTCTCTTATTAATAGAAATTTATCTCCATCGATAATATATTCTGCAAAATCAGGTTTATTTAATAGAGCCTTCGTAAAGCGATATTCGAAATTAACCCTTACATCAAAAAGTTTATCGTAATTAGAGAAAGAATCATAGTAGTTTAATAAATTATTGGAGATTGTTTTTGTTATATCAGCATAAATATTACCTTGGATCAATATAGAATAGTCTATTCTTAACATATCAATTTCCAATTCAAAACTATTTGGTGCATTTTGTGATAAATACCTAACTTTTATTCTATTATCTATATCATAGAAATTGCTTGTTAAGGTGAACAGACTGTTTGATGTTATTTCGTACCAACTTCCCCCTCCTGTGTAATCCCATATATAAAAATCTAGATGGGATGGCGCAAAATGGTCAAATTTCAAGTAGTCTATTGATATTTCAGGATTAGTAACTGACCATATCACTTCAGCATCTATATTATAAAATTCGTTAAGATCTGTGTACTCTATCCTTAATTGATCTATATACATATCAAAGTCCTCAATTGAAGTTGCTGTTGTATATCGCACAATTATATTATTACCTGTGCCTATATATTGACTTGAAAGCGGAAATACACCCGTCTTAGTTCCTGTTTTTGATTGATATATAGGATCCCAATGAGGTGTTCCAGTCCAATCCCAAATATAAAAAGAGTGCTGAATTGTGCCTGAACTTAATCTCTGATCATATCTAAGTGAATCAATAGAATATAGACTTAGATCATCAACTTGCCAATCAAATTCACAATCAATTTGATATTCGATATCATGATATTTTATTTCAGCATATAAAGTTTCTATATAAATAGTACCTGCTTTTCCAATAGGTATTCCAATATAAAATACTTCAATTCGTATTTGCAAGTCATCAATCTGAGCTTCTGTATATTCAAGTCCGCTCCATGCTTTACTATACCAATAAAAATCAGGCCATCCTCCCATACCAAGTGTTTTTGATGAAGACCAGCTTCCTCCAGATCCTATACGATAATAGGCACGTACGGCATATTTATTCCATTCTACATCTGTCCTCATTAAAGCATAGACTGTTATTGATGTGACTTTTCTTCCTCCTAATGAAGTAGGATTATAGGTGGAAATGCAAGCATCATCTGTTCCAGATCCATATATATAAAGCCCATCCCCATTACCAGATGGATAATATTCAGCTTCATCGATTTTATCATCAATAGGTCCTTTAGACCATCCATTATTGTAAATTTCTTTATCTGGTCGTAAATTCTGTCTGCCTTCATTTAAATAGACTTTAGTTGCATCAATTCTAGTCTCTATACCGTTATTATTAAGAAGATCTTGATATTTACCCATCATTCCATATTTATAACTAAATTCTCCTTGTTCAGGAACATCATATGCAGAATCACCAGCAGTTTGTATTAATTCTGCTGTAATAGTTGAGTTATTGTTATCTATATCATTTAGATTACCTTGGGTTGCTAGTGACCCATATGTAAAAATAAAATCATCAGGCTGAGTTGGACTTTCAAAGTTAGAACTATTGCCAGTATTCAGGTATGAAGAGAATACACCATTATTAAAAGAAGATGTAGTAATTTGAGAATCATAATTCAGGTTCCAATTTCCCCAATCTTCCAAAGAAGTTGAAGTTGGGAAATGATTTTGCATATATAATGGGTTCATATTCCAAATATTACCATAATTATCTGGATAATCAGAATGACTCATAAAAGTTGAATCAAATGAAGAAAATTGTTCATTCCAAAGTTCTGTGTTTTCAGGTAAGCTACTATCAAATGAAATATCCGTAAAAGGATTAGCAGGCTCGGAACCGAAATCCTGAATACCATCCCCAATATCTATTGATGGAGTAGGGGGTATAAAATCTGCTTCAAAATAATAAATATACTCATTTGTTTGTAAAAAAATATCAGTTAATCGTATTATAATTTTAATTGTATCTCCTGAAGTTGCTCTTGTGTCAATATCAATACTATCCCAGAAGTATTCAAATTCATTAGATT
>SMTZ1_10006929_pt1 | contig 25042 bp, 17 predicted proteins | sample DeeMarSWOR136_30_FD_25667 | JGI IMG/M metagenome (IMG submission 25667) | reverse complement strand
GCGAAGATGGCCGCCAACTGGAGCAGCGTTCTTGAGACCGAGGACGCTATGACGCTGCTGCACCGCGTGGTGTTCTACGGCGACCACATGGATAACGTGTACCACCTCGCCCGGTTGATGGGCATGAAAGTCGTCGAGGAAGGTTGAACGAACACCTGAATTGCGAATCCTGGGATAGCATGATTGGTATCTGACTTTGAGCTCTTCATAGGTGAACGCTGCTATGAAGTCTAATCAGAACGTGCCGGCGAGAGGTTCGGTTGTTGCGTGAACCGTAGATATGGGCGGATTCCTTACACTTCTGCTTGGGCAATTCAATTCTATATCCTTTCATCATTGGTGACCTGCTGAGAATAGTCGCAGTCGCGATACTCCTGCCATCTGGGTGGAGACTGCTCGCACATCTCGGACTCGCCGACAAGAAACAATAGACAGTAACAAGCCAGTTGCCATTGTCTGCTCGTAAGTAACAAACCTCAGAGCCCAACCATTTGCTTTGCCTTGCTGTCCAGAAGGAGGGGGTCAGGCGGAGCTTTCCAGACTTGGCACAGAGGATTTTCCGTGCGAGTCCAGCCTTCTTCGTGCGATGATTGCTTGGTTGAATAGAGGTGCTGTCCCGTATCAGCGTGGCGATATTCGTAGAGGGATACGATGCGTGAATTCTCGTTGGCTGGCTCGCTCGGCGGAACAGCATAGAAAAGTGGATCCGCAGATTGATCGGGACGCTCCAACGTCAGACAGACTGGCCGCCCGCTTTCGGCGGGGACTTTCTGAGCGTAGACGGGGACAAGATCGCCAGACGGTCTGTCCGGTTCCATTGCACAAAACGGTATTGATTCGATAAGCTCCCAGCTGGCGGCCTTTTCCACGCCGTCGCGCAGCAGGTAGTTCCTTTGGCCCCGCTTATCCCTGACTTGATAGACCGCCACCGGCAAAGCAAGGCGGGGATCGTCAAGGTTCAATCGGTACATGACCTGGTTATAATCATAACGTGGCGTCGCGTTTTCAGCGAAGCCGGAAAAGGCGTGCGAATACGTGCCCTCGAAAAAGAGCACGCGGCCACCGTCCTGATCGAAGTACGGGTGATGTTTTGGGTTGTAAAAGGAATACCTGTTATGTGTCACGATCTTTCTGGCATAGGCCCACGGCCCAACGGGTGTATCGGCTTCGGCATACCAGACCTCCCCCAGATAAGACGGCTTGCCGGACTGCTGCACCGTGATCATAACCCACCTATTTCGATAGGCATTAAAATAAACGCTTCCGCCGTGAGGGGAGATTTTTTTTCCCGAATCTATGTCGTAGAGATGCACGTCTCGCTTTTCTTTCTTCAACGCCCTGATGAGTGAAGCCATTTCGTAAGCCCCGTCGCCGATCAACTCACCGGCACGAATCCAACGGTAAGGCTTATCTCCATCGCCCATATCCAGCCGTCGTGTGTCCCGGCCGTCAGGCTCTTTGGGCTTCAGGGACGTCAAGACCTCGTAGCTATTCGGGTCGATGACGCAATCCCACTCGGCCCTGACTCGCATACGGACCGACAGGGGAAATTGTGTGCCAAAATAGTAGTATGGCCGCCCATCCGCCTCAACGGCAACAGCATGTCCCGAATCGTGATACGGCAAGAAATCAGGACCCGAACGAGCTACACGTTCAAATGAACCGGTCGCATCATTGAAAACCACCAGCCCACGTTCGTATGCCTCGCCGAGGTCCTTCATCCGCGCATGTTTGGCGACCATCCGCTCCCGGCCCTGTCTGTCCTCAACGGTCAGCAATCCATCAAGCCAGACCAAGCCCTTCTCCTTCAGACGACACAGCGGCCTGCTGAATCCTTTCTCGTCCACGTAGTATTCCAGATCAACGCCGACCGCCGGGTCCAGCCCACCCTGTCCGGGCAAGTCGGAAACGGCGCCGGCCATGGCAAAGTGCCCCAGAGGATAGGAAGGTCTGTTCGTGTCACCCCACATCCAGAACAGCCGGCCGTGGTAAATACACGTGTACACCGAGTCCTGTCCCATCACCTGTCCATTGAGGACCGGATTTTGTACCGGAGCCGGATGCCCCGTAAGAACACTGTCACGATAGATCCCCTGGCCTGTGACTCGATACAGCCGCTCGGCGACATTGAGCCGGTCGATCTTGATGACGGCCCTGCCTCCGGGCGAGGTCGTCAGCCTTGTTCCGCGGAAGCCGAACCCGTCTTTTGGGAATTCATAGCCGTGACTTTCAACAAAGAAAAACACTATTCTGTCCATCAAGCCCGGCTCGTAAAATGCGACGATTCCTTTGCTGTCTGTGAAGTTCCGTATGTTGTTCGTTGTACGCAATTCGACCAAAGGCACGCCCCGCCCGGTCTGCCGGTCCACCACCTGAATCTTGAAATACTTGTTTGAAGAATCCTGGGTGGGAACAGGCCGCTGCTCGATGGCCATAACCAAACCGGGCCAAACAATAACCAGAAGAATCGTCGTCAAAGCAATCCGTAGACGGCGTTTGTGTTTCGTCTTCATTTGTTTCCTCAATGTCAGGATAACTCTCATCGCAATGAGGCTCTTGTGAACAGTATAGTGCATTCGGCATGAATATCAAGAGAGTTTGGCGGCGGCCAGCGGTTCCGCAAGAAGTGCGTTTTTTCGGTGTTTCGGTGTGGCCAAATTGCAAGTTATCAGATATTTGTGGCCAGATAAGGGCTTCTCGGTAAGTCAGAGCATTTTCGCATGGCAGTTTCTCAGCTAAGGATGGCGTTGCCGCGCCGACGAACCAGGACCTCCACCTGGTGATAGCGGTTCTCCGGCATAAGCTATGCATTTGCCCCGACGCTGCTACCATTTGAACTGAATGAACTTGTCGAACAGTTCCGTTTTTCGAATGGAAGCCACTTGAGGCAAAGCAATACCTTCTTCCCAACTGCACTCAATCAGGCCCAAGCTCTCCAATGGTTCAATCACTCTCAAACTGAGAACTAATTCAGATTTGGAGTATGGGGGCAGAGAGCAGACCTCCTTCAAAGCAGCAGGCAGAAGGATCTTCTCGGCCAATCCTTTCATAGGAACGTAGTCGTCTGCAGTTGTCTGTAAACGATAGAAGGTGCAGGCGATTGTGCCTTGGATGCTATGAAGCTCTGGTAGTCCGTCATAGTATCCGAGGTTGAATTTTCTGAAATAGGTCAAGAACAACAGGTAGAACAGGTCTCCGGCTCTGTTGTCTGAAAGCAGTGGCGCGTGTTTCTTCAATACTAAGAACCGCTTTTTCCTTCTCCTGATCAGCCCGGCACATTCACAGACCACCCGCATAACGTGCAGTGCTTTGACATCCTGTTCATTCCCCGCCTTACAGAAGATCCGAATCTCTTCTCTGACCTTCTCGCTCAATCTCATTTGGTCGAATACTGCCTTGACTACCTTTCTCTTGAGATTTCCAGCAGTAGCTGTAGCAGTATCGACATCTTTCATCTCGAGCAGGATGTTTAGGAATGTTCTGACGTTGTGGAAGAAGTCAGAATCTCTCAGATCATCAATAGTCAGGTTCTTGTTTAGCCTCATGGGACAGTCTTCCCTGTCCCAGTCCAAACGGAGCAGTGACCATACCTGATTGGGAGACAGACCACCCATCTCCGGATCGGGTTGGTTGTTCTGAGCATCTATAAATTGCTGAATCCTCTCGCTCAGCTTCTTGTTGAATTCTTCTTCAGGAGTTCTGTCGGTGGCAATTCTGATCATAGGATTATGGCTGTTATGGGATCTTCACCTCTCTATTGTTTGCCAAGGCATGTAATGTGGCTAAGGCTCCCACATCGTCTATATCGGAATCCAGGTCAGTGTCGAAGATCACGGGAGTGCTTGTTATAGAATCATAAATAATCGATTTGACTGCGTTTTCCAGTTGGCTGGAAAAGGGCATGCGTTGGGACAGGGCAACTACGATCAATTCATCCTTGGGAAAAATCCAGAAGTGTGTGCTGGCCATCCCGCCCCAGCCGTATTCTCCTTTGGGGAATCTGCCATCCTCAATCCGCACCGAAAAGCCAAGCCCAAATCCTCCGTCATTGCCTCTACTAACGCCATCCGGAAGTTGGTTCGAAGTCATCATTTCTACGGTTTCAGAACCCAATAGCCGCTTCCCATCGAGCTGCCCCTTGTTGAGCAGCATCTGGCAGAACCGCATATAATCCCTTGCTGTGGAAACCAGGCCACCTCCTCCCGAAAACAACTTTCGTTTCTTCAGGTATCTGCTCTTAGCCGGATCATCGACTACCCTCAGCCCCCCATCTTCCTTGGGACCGTAGCAGACTGCAAAACGATCGGCCTTCTTGCTAACTACACGGAAGGCAGTATCCTTCATGTCCAAAGGCTTGAATATTCTTCTCTTGAAGAACTTATCCAGCGATTGGCCTGATATTTTCTCGACAAGATAGCCAAGCACATCTGTCGATACGCTGTAATGCCACCTTGTTCCAGGCTGATACAGGAGAGGTACCTCGCTGAGTTTGTTGATCATATCTTCAAGGGAACTCTGCCAATCAAAGATGCTCTTGGCTTTGTACATCTTGTCAACGGCCGTGTTCCCGAAAAAGCCATAGGTTAATCCTGATGTGTGCCGCAACAAATCACGAATGCTCATCTCTCGTGCTTGATCCTTATGTTTGCCGGACTCGGCATATACCTTCAATCCCTTGAATTCGGGAATATATTTTGATACCGGGTCATCCAGCTTCAGCTTTCCCTCTTCATACAGCATCATAACAGCCACACTTGTAACTGGTTTGGTCATTGAGTAGATACGAAAGATAGCATCCTTCTGCATGGTCTTCTTTGCCTCTTTGTCCATCATGCCGAACGTCTCGAAAAATACGATTTTTCCCCTTCTGGCCACGATAACACTTGCCCCTGCAATCTTCTCATCGCCCACAAGAGCCTGCACGGCAGGTTTGATACGAGCCAGCCCTTCCGGGGACATCCCTACATTCTTCGGGGAAGTAACGGGCAGTTCCTTACCGTATCCGACGCAAGGAAACAGAAGGCATAGTGACGTGATGACTACTGCTAATCGGGTTGTTTTCATTGAAAATCTCCTATTTCATTTCAATCTGTGCTCTGCCGTGTTCAATTGTTAACTACTCAAATCATATTAAGATAGACATTATGAAATTTCAATAACCTTTAGCTCGCGATGACCCATTTTCGGGTTGGCTGCGGCCGTAAGCGGCGCATCTTGGATAACTTGGACCATTATCAGCGATATACCTGGCAGGCACAGGTCAATTTTTTTCTTTTGAGCCCTGACCACGTCATCACTTATGGCCCAAAGCAACTCAAAAGTAGGTCATCGCGAGGTTTTAGCAATACTTCCCTTGCACGAATCCGTAATTAATGATATCATAAGGTTCTGGTTAGAAAACCGGTTTGCATGTTCATTCCTAACATTGCTTGAATTCGCAAGGGCCCTCGGGGATAAGCCGGGGGCTCTTTGCTGTCTTTAGGCCTTGGAGTGAAATCAAACCCAATCGAGTTGGCTAAAAGGAAAACGAAAGTTCTCAGACATATGCTCGCCTTCGAGTTCATTGCTGAGCCGTGAGTCTCAAGTAGCGTGGAAGGCGCAACCATGAGCACTTCTTGGCATTTGGGCGTTGACGTCGGCTCCGTGCACGTCAAGGTCGTTACAATCACTCCGCAGGGGGAACACTATTTCTGGGTGAGGCCCGCGAGGGGCAAACCCCTTGATGTCTTTGCAGAACTTCTTCAGGCTGACGTTCGCAGATCTGTCGGCAACGTGTACGTTTGCCTAGCCGTTACAGGAATTGGCCAGGACTTGCTTGCTGGCGTGGCTGGTGTACATATGGTCAATGAAGTAATGGCCACGGCCAGAGCCGCCGCCCACCTGTTCCCGGGTATTCGCACCGTGGTGGATATAGGTGGGCAGTTTTCTAAATGGATCCTGCTCACAGGCTCTGGGCGAAATCCGCACGAAGTACGCGACTTCGCCACAAACGGCTTGTGTGCCGCCGGGACAGGGGCTTTCCTGGAACGGCAGGCCGGTCGTCTTCAGATCAGCGTAGAGACTCTCGGCAAAATAGCGAGTACGGCCCCAAAGGGCTGCGCAATTGCCGGTCGCTGCACCGTCTTTGCAAAGTCGGACATGATCCACCTGCAGCAAAAGGGAACACCGACAGAAGAGATTGCTTACGGCCTTTGTCTGGCCCTGGTTCGCACATTCATGACCACCGTGATGCATGGGAGGAAAATGACTCTTCCAGTGCTGCTTGTTGGTGGCGGTGCTGCCAATCCTGGTGTCGCACGCGCATTTCGAGATGTTCTCGGGTCGGAGGAAGCTGTTATTGTCCCTGAGGAGCCCATTTGCCTGGGCGCATTGGGCGCAGCGCAAATTGTGCGCGCCGAGCAGGCCGGGCCCGTGCCAATAGAGACGATAGCAGAGTTTCTGGCCAATCATCGGACCGTAAACCTTTCTGCAGACAAAGCCGCACTGGAGCCTCTTGGCGTGCCCGCTCAAGTTGCCGCTCTATGCTTAAGGGAAGACCCAGAACCAGTTCCCGGTCCGATTCAAGCCTTTTTGGGCATCGATGTAGGCTCTGTTAGTACGAACCTCGTGCTTTTAAGCCCAGAGGCTGAGCTTATTCAGGGAATATACCTGGCGACGCGAGGGGAGCCACTGGTTGTCATGAATGAGGGTCTGGGCCGAATCCTGGAACGATACGGCAATCGGCTTGAGATTCTGGGTGTTGGTGTAACTGGGAGTGGGCGCTACCTGGCTGCCCAGGTCCTTTGCGCCGATGTGGTGCGAAACGAAATCACAGCACAGCTAACTTCTACTGCGCATTACTTCCCCGATATAGACACAGTCTTTGAGATAGGGGGTCAGGACTCCAAGTATATCGAGGCGAAAGGGGGCCGGCTTCTGGATTTCGAAATGAACAAGATCTGCAGTGCCGGAACAGGATCTTTTCTCGAGGAGCAAGCTCAGCGACTGGGGGTCGACATCCGTGAGGAGTTCACGAAGCAAGCGCTGTCAAGCGCCTCGCCATGTGACCTCGGGACACGATGTACTGTTTTTATGGACTCGGAGCTTGTACACGCCCTACAACAAGGAGCCTCTGTGGACAATCTCTGCGCTGGGCTCGCATACTCTGTAGCAAGAAACTACCTGGACAAAGTGGTGGCGGGTCGACCGATCGGCGAGACCATTGTCTTTCAAGGCGGTACGGCCTCTAACGGTGCGGTTGTTGCTGCATTTCGTAAGATACTCGGACGCAATGTTCACATCCATCCCTACAACCGGCTCTCTGGAGCCATTGGCGCCGCGCTGCTTGCCGCGCGGCAGATGGAATGCACTCCTTACAAGACGAACTTTGCCGGCTTTGGAGCCTGCAAGATGGCGACAGTATCAAGTTTTGAATGCACGGGGTGCGAAAACCGCTGCGAAGTAAATAGAGTCACGGCTTTGGGCCGGACAGCTCATTTCGGTGACATTTGCGAGCGTTACACCGAAAAAGACCTCTACAGGTCAGAAGCTATCGAAAGGAAGAAGACACGGCGGCCGTTTCCGGAACTTTTTGCCCTTCGCGAGGATTTGCTGGAACAGGCCAACGCGACCGCATCGGCTGCAGATGACGGCAGGTTTAGAGTGGGTATTCCAAGGGCGTCACTCGCTCTTGAGTTTTTGCCTTTTTGGATGAGTTTGATTTCTGAGCTCGGTTTTGCCCCCGTTGTTTCTGCGAGGGCAGACCCGGCAAAGCTTGCTGAGATGGGCCGCGGCGTACCAGCCGAGGTATGCCTGCCGCTCAAGGCAGCCGCTGCATGCGTCGCCTCGTTGATCCACGAGCAACAAGTACCATACGCATTTGTGCCATCTTTGCTGGAGTGCCTGCCGCGAAAAGATGGGGGAGAGACACACACATGTTTGTATGCGCAACAGTTTCCGGACATGCTCCGAGCCGAATATAAAGACAAGCTAATTCACGCGCAATTCGCCTTTGGCGAGAAACCCTGGGATGATTTGGAAGGAACCAGGGCACTTGTGAAAGCGTTTAACAAACCGCTTCACAAGGTACTTTTTGCCATGGATAAAGCGCGTAAAGTGTACGAGCAGTTTGTCCAGGCGCGAGAAAACCTTGGACGCGAGGCACTGCAAGCGAGTTTTGACAGAGCCGTTATTGTGCTGGGCAAGCCTTACAATACACACGACCCGGGATTGAATCTTTTTCTGGCTCGCCACCTTGAAAGACTGGGCCTGCCTGCGATCCCGTGGGACTGCCTCCCTTTGAGCCAAGTTACTCTTTCAGAGAGGTGGGATAGCCTTCCGTGGCATTACAGCAGGGAACAGCTTCGGGCGTTGGAGTTCATCCGGTCCGATCGCAGGCTTTTCCCGGTTCTGCTTTCCAATTATGGGTGCGGACCTGATGCTTTTACGATCAAGCATCTGGAGGAAATGCTATGTGACAGGCCAAGGCTTTTTCTTGAATTTGACGAGCACCGCGGGGAAGCCGGCCTTGTAACGAGGCTCGAGGCGTTTGCAGATGAGATTAACAGCCACATCGACTTGGGTACTACTTGGTCTGCGACGCCAAAAGCAACCCGCGGAAGCATGCCGAGGCCTTGTGGGAAGCGATTGTTCATCCCGAGTTTTTCTGAACATGCCCGCATCTATGCAGCTGTTTTGCGGTCGGCAGGCCTTGATGCACAGGTGCTGCCAATGCCAGATGCGGAAACATTGCGTTTGGGTGAAGAACTCAGCTCTGGCCGGGAGTGTCACCCGTTTTCAATTATCCTCGGTGAACTAACAAGGATTTCCCATTCCAAGGAATTGCAGAAGGGGGATGTCTTTGTCAGCCCTTCGACCACGACCCCGTGTTTGATTAGACAATATGGCGATGCCTATCGCATTCTTGCAGAGCGTGCTCAATTACCGGAGATCGAGATCTGGGATGCAGCTGGACGCGAAATCGGCAATGTCGTCGGTATGTCTGGGCTGCTTAGGCTCTATGAAGGTCTTAGCGCAGTCGATTTCTTATACGTGCTGGCCACAAGGCTTCGGGCTTATGAGCGACAGAACGGCACGGTTGATGACATTTTCACCGATGCGATAGCCGGAATTTCGCGTGCCGTTGCCAACAAACGAAGCGTAGAGACCGAGCTAATAAATGGTGTACGTGCATTGCTTGCCACGCAGCGAGACGGAAATCCCGGTGACAAGCCGGTCATAGGCGTAACAGGTGACCTGTACACGAGGATTAATCCCGTGGGAAATAGGTGCCTTTTCCGACACCTCGAGAGCATGGGATGCGAGGTTTGGCCAAGTCCATATTTTGTAGCCAGCGTGGACATCACGGCATGGAGGGATAGCAGGCGAGATGCGCGGAGATTGCACATCAAAGACGCCTTCTGGAAGACTCTTTCCTGGGGGATTACAACGGGCGTCTTGAAACGGCTGTTTCGGAACATTGATCGCCGGGCGCTGGCACTGGCAACCGAGCAGAAGCCTTCGAGGCTCGTAGAGCTTGCCGAACCGTTTGTCTCGGAGCACACGAACTGGCTCGTCCTGCTCGGCGTCGGCAAGATCGCCGACTTCATTGAGTGTGGCGTTCAGGGGGTGATAAACGCCGTTGCGGTACACTGCATGGTGGGAGTGGCCATCGATTCAGCCTTGCCTCTGTTACGCGGCACCTATCCCAATAAACCTATCATCACGTTGACATACGGAGGCACTGAAGGGCCTGCGCAGCATATCCGGCTTGAGACTTTTGTCCACACTGTAATGGAGCGTTCAAAACGCGGTGGAGGCGCCGCTGAAGGTACGTCCCAGCAGGGGGCGCCGTATTGAAAAAGCCAGAGTTTAAAAAGAGAGTCTTGTCAGTGGGGGAAGGACAATTGTTATCGGTATTGTTTCCAGCCGTATCTGGCCAGCGTTTTGCAGTGAAGCATGGAGCGAACTTTGCCTGCCGGGGCGAGAAGATTTTTGGAAAGCGGCAAGAGTTGAAACGAAAAACAATTCTTGAAAGGAAGCGGTATAACAGTAAAATGACAAGCAGAATTGAAATTGCTCTCTAAACAAAGTTAGATTTGTCTCATTTTTGCTAACGACATACAATAGAGTTCGCCAATAGCATTAGTATAGGAACACGTAATCATGTATTCCAGCGGACGTGCAAACACCTCGAGCCGTTGAACGCTGCGTTAGGACGAATGAAGGATCTCAACTATGAGTAAGAGTGAGAAGACCAAACTAAAGGGACGGGAACTGGCCGCTCGTTTGACAGGCATTTCAACCCCTATTGGTGGAATCAGTTGGAAGCCACCAGTTGTTGAACGGGACAAGGCACGGCGACTATTGGTGTATCTCGCAGGTGAGCGGTCTCTCCACTGTCCATATGACAAAGAGATCGGCACCTTCGTCGTGGAGTCCATCCTTGATACACGTGAGCGGCTTGCCCGCGACATCGAGGATCTTTCTATGGACTCTATTCTGAGGCACATCCTGCGAGCTATGCAGGCTGCCTGTCGCAAGTTTCTGGATGAGAATCAATCCCCTAGCGCAGGTTATGGGTGGCCGTACGAGGCTCAACTCTACTGCACACTGGGTGAGTTGCGAGCCTTATTTGGAATCCACATCGCTCGGATTGCCTGCGCATATGATCTGGAAGTGGATGCGTGTTTGGAAGATATACTACCTCCTGAGCCTGAACAAGAGCTTAACAAAAGCCACAACACGAGCTCGGGAGATTAAGATGGGTCCTAAAATATCGTTGGAGCGGCCTCTTCGGCGCGCGCTTCGACAAGCTCAGCACTTGCTCAGTCTGGCTGATTGCCTTATCCTTGAGGGCATGTGCCCATTTCCGATGTGGTTTGCATAGGAGACCGGAGAAATGTCCGTCAGAAAGAAGACTAACCAACAGGCGTCGTGGGCGGAGGAGCACCACTTATTGGCTGCAGTCGTACACGACTCCAACGATGCCATAACGGTACAGGATTTTAAAGGTAATATCAAGTTCTGGAACCTCGGGGCAAAGCGGATATATGGTTACACTAGAACTGAAGCTCTCAAGATGAATATCCGCCAAATTGCCCCCAAGAATGGACGGGACGATGTTTTGGCATTGTTGAAAAGGTTGAGAGAAGGGGAAAAAGTCCGGTCTTTTGAAGCACAGCGTCTAACGAAAGATGGCCGCCTGGTAGATGTCTGGATCACCGTCACGACGCTTACCGATGAAGCAGGGAGTCCGGTTGCTATTGCCACAACCGAGCGTGATATTACTGAACGCAAGCAGCTCGAAAGAGAGTTATTGGCAGTAAGGGAAAAAGAACAAAAGCTGATTGGCCGAGAGATGCACGACAGTATGGGGCAAATACTTACGGGCATTGCCGTTAAGAGCAAGGGCTTGGAGCTAGAACTCAAGAGCAAGTCAGTACGTGAGTCAGCCGATGCCGCAGAAATATGCAAGTTGGCCAGTGAAGCTATAGTCCAAACGCGCCGCCTCGCGAGAATGCTTTACCCGGTCGACATAGAAACTGGTGGCCTTATATCAGCCTTGCAGGGGCTAGCTTCTAGTACGGAGGATCTCTTGAAAATCTCATGTCAATTCAGGTGCAACAATGCGGTCCCGGTTCGAGACCCCATAACGGCACGGCACTTTTACCGCATTGCTCAGGAAGCCATCACCAATGCAGCCAGACATGGCAAAGCAAAGAATATCAGGATAGAGTTAAGTTCGGCCAGGGGTAAAACTACCCTGAAAGTGGCAAATGATGGTAAGGATTTCCCAAGAATTCTTGCTAAGAAAAAGGGAATAGGCCTGAAAATAATGAAATACAGGGCACAGATGATAGGCGGCATGCTCGATATTGGCAGGGGTCGCAAAGGTGGCACTATCGTTACGTGTACGTTTCCAAATGTAGACTAGTTCCAGGAAAGGGGAGCGGAGACTATGACGCAGAAACAGCGGCAAAGTACAAAGAAAAGGATTTTTATCGTTGATGACCACCCTATCGTGCGTGAGGGCCTCATAACAATCATCAATCACGAGAAGGATTTCGAAGTCTGCGGTGAAGCTGATGAAGCGCGGGAGGCCTTCAAGGCTATATCTGAGCTAAAGCCGGATGTGGTTATTGTAGATATAACCCTGAAAAACTCAGACGGTATTGAACTGACTAAAAATCTTAAGGCGCGATACCCAACATTGCCGGTGATTGTTCTTTCCATTCACGATGAATCTACTTACGCCGAACGGGCCCTTCGTGCGGGCGCCCAGGGCTACCTTATGAAGGAGGTAGTATCGGAGAACATTGTAACTGCGATTCGTACAGTTCTCAGCAGTGAGATATATGTCAGCAATACAATGGGGAAAAAAATGCTACGTAAACTGGCCACTGGCAAGGCAGATACGATTAGCGCTCCGATGGATAGTCTCAGCGACCGGGAGCTTGAGATTTTTCGCTTGATTGGCCAAGGTTACAAACCCTCTAAGATAGCTAAGTCTATGCATCTCAGCGTAAAAACAGTTGAGACCTATCGCGCACGCATTAAGGAAAAACTGAACCTCGCCGATGCGGATGAACTGCTCCGGTATGCCATTCGATGGGCAAGCAGCGAGTACAGAGCGTAACTCGATCATGATCTATCAAGGTCAGCTATTCCTCAACTCTTAATAAGCTCCTCCAGAGCTCTTTTCCGCCCTAAACCTTTCTGTAGGGCTTTTCCCTGTCAGAAGAAAGCGGAGTTTCACCCACAGCAAAAACAGATGCGCCCCCGATTTACAAGAGAATCATTGTGGTTATTATTAGGCAAAGTAGACTCGAGTGTTAAAAAACGTCGGTAAAAACAGCGTTCAACTTTAATCGGTATGGCAGTAGGAGCAGAGTACAAACAAGCTGTTACGTCTTTTAACAACCTCGAATAAATATAAGACCCGGTTTCTTCTAAAGCGAAATACGATTGCCGTTTAAGTCAAAATCCAATAAGGACTAGGTCTAACCATGAAAAACCCGATAAAAGAAAATCGAACGGTCAAATGCAGATCAACAATATATAATGGAATCAACTCCCACGAATGGGTAAGTCAGATGGAAATACAACGCCTTACTTCAAGTGGTGTTTAGCCAAAATTGGCGTCATTAACCCTTTTATTAGCAGACAGTTACGAATTAAACATTACTTGTTCCGAAAACCTCAAGTTGCCCGAAATTCGATAATGCCGCCCTTAATGTGGTCTGGGTCGTGAAGAAATGGCTAAAGTTCACTTCAAGTAAGCCTGATGCAGAAGTAATGGCCACACTACGCAAGAATCGTAATTGCATACCATAATATACGTTTAGCTCACTATACATGAATTAGATCATCGGCAAGAAGCAAGATTGAGGGACAATGATGACAGCTATATATTACAGCATTTGGCTTTTAAACGCACGAAAACTCTAAAAACCGTTGTATTTATTGAGTGGCTACAGTACCTGCAACGTGATGTCCATATGATACCTAGCAATGCATAAATCGTTATAAAATCGAGGTGAATTTATGTCTTGGCAAAGATACTTTGTATGGGCAGTGGTTTTGGTGACATTTTTTCTCACAAGTTGTGAAACAATGAACCAGGTCCTTAATCAGCAAAAGCCTACTGCACGGCTGACCGGCCTGAAATTCGAGGACGCAACGTTAGACTCAGCAACGCTTCTATTCGACGTCGAGATTGACAATCATTATCCGGCTGCTTTGCCTCTGACAAACTTCGACTACAGCCTGGCCAGCGGTGCCGATACGTTTCTTTCAGGCACTGCCGACACGCAAACCACCGTGCCGGCCAAAAGCAGTAAAACAATCTCCCTGCCGGCCAAAATAGACTATATAGAAATGTTGAAAGCCCTGAAGACGGTCAGGCCCGGCTCAAAAATCCCGTACAATGCAGAATTGGGCCTGTCGATCGACGCGCCCGCTTTGGGACTTATCAGGCTCCCGTTGAAAAAGCAGGGCGAGCTGGTTCTGCCGAGTATCTCGGACACAAATATAAAGGATATATGGGACATTATAAACCCCAGGTGAACCGGCCTACAGGACTGAAAAATTTACGATAAAAGTGTTATGAGTGTCTCCGAGCCAAATACCTATCTGAACAAAAAGAGCAATCAAATGCAGATGTGCTGAAACAGCAAAGGGATGGGCTTTTTGAAAAGGATATGCCACTCAAGCCTTACCGCTCAAGGAACTGAAGCGGCGGGTGTATTCTGCATCTTCGGCCGCCTGGTCGCTATACTGGTCGTAAATACCCACAATAACCGCATCGTTTTCTTTGATCGATTGGAATGTCTCGCGGAAGGCTTTTTGCACCCACGCTTTGCGTTCGGAAAGTCGCCCCGCCGCCAGAATCTTACAAGCGAGACAGGGCCGCTTTGTCTGACGCATCACCTTGAACATCCGTGGCGGGTCATCCTGTAAATACGCCTCGCGCAAAGGGATCGGCACATGCCCCAACAGTTTCTTCGGTTCGGCTTCGCTGCGATGGCGTTCGTAAACGCGGGCCATATAATAATCCACGTCCCAGCCTTTGTCCTCTATGGTTTCTATCACAGCCGGCATGTGAGTGGACACGCCCACCATAAGACCGGCATCGCGAACACGCTTGAGGAAATCATGAATCTTATCAAGCTTGCCTGCTTTGAACAAATTGTCAGTTTTTTCCCCATGATGCGCGATCCCCAATTCACATCGACCATCTGTTTCGGCTCAATGTCTGCTATAAGACTGCAGAAGTCAGCTGTTCTTCAATCCTCAATAAGCTACTCCAGAGCTCTTTTCTGCCCTGGCCCTTCTGTCAGGGTATTCGCTCTCAGAAGAAAGCGGAGTTTCACCCACAGCAAAAACAGATGCGCCACCGATTTCCCGAAATTTCAGTTGTGTTATTATATCTTATTATTTGTTGGGTGCTTAACGGCAAAATCAATACAAAATATGCTATGTTGAAATGATTGCGCAATGAAGCGTTGAGCGAGCAGAATCAACGCTAAGAAGTGATAGCATCGAGACCCGCCATCATTGTCGTCATTTCTCTGAGTTTTTAGCCTCTGCAAGAAAAGGTCGTTCACGCATATTAGAAATACGCCTGCCCGGAAAATTGGCAATGAGGAAGAAGACTATGTGCTCTTACATTCTGGCTGCGGGGACTATACTCGTGGCGAAGTGGATTGCTTCCTTCCTTTTTATATTTCTTTATCGTATGATGGGATTTCACCAACCAAGTCCTCTATTCCCTTTTAAAGAAGAAATAGGAAAGGCAATTGTCAATATCCTGTCGAATATCACCAGTGTTTATGCTCTTGTTGTTCTTTTCGATAGACTGCAACTTCAACTGACTATTGCAATGTTGGTCATTCCCTTGCTCGCTGGCTTGCTTTGGAGTCACTACAATTTGATAAGAGCCAAACGAGGTATTGCACCGGGTAAGCAAATTGATACGGTCTTTGGTCAATTCAAAGAACAGCTTGAAAGTCGATGTGGCAAGGCAGTAGCGGAAGCTATTGCTGGAGAGGAATTGAAGAAGAAATATCTCATTCGTAGCGAATATGCGTGTCTAATCGGTAATATGTCGGGCATAATACTCGGAGCCCTTATGTTTCTTTATAAGGCGCCCCTATTCTAAATTTTGCTTACCACGCGAAAATGTACCAGTGCAAATTACAGAAAAAGTTTCATTTTCTTAGTGCAAATTTGCCATATTTCGTATATGAGACTTGACGCAAGAGCCGAAAAAGAATACTAGTTGGCACGCGTTTCTATTGTTGAGAATCTGAGTAAGGAACTGTAAGGCCGGTTTAAGCGAATTGGAAAAAATAGTGAGACGCGAAGAGTTGTTCACCGCAAGATCACACTTGTAGCTCGAGAAATTCTGTTACCTATCGATAAATCAAGATGAGTGGCCTGATGCCTTGAAGTTCATCTCGAAGAAGGCCCTTCTGCCGCCTCTGGGGTTACTGACGGTTGCTGCCATGCTACCCCGGAATTGGGAAACAAAGTTAATTGATATGGGCACAACTAAATTGCGGGATCGAGACATTCGGTGGGCTGATTATGTATTCATTACGGCTATGCATATCCAGCAAAAATCTGCAGATCAACTGATTGAGCGATGCCGGAATATTGGAGCCAAGGTTGTGGCAGGCGGCCCTCTTTTCACCAGTCTTCCCGAACAGTATGTTCACGTAGATCACCTGGTACTCAAAGAGGCCGAATTGACTTTGCCGCTGTTAATACGAGACCTTCAAAAAGGTTGTCCCCGAAAAGTGTACAAGACCGACGAGAAAGCCGATTTGTGCGAGACCCCGATTCCGTTTTGGAATCTGATTGACATGAAGAAATACGCATTGATGTGCATCCAATATTCACGGGGGTGCCCTTTCGATTGCGATTTCTGCGATGTTACAAAGCTGTTCGGACACCAGATCCGCACGAAGACTGCAGATCAGGTATTGGATGAATTAGAGAGTCTGTACTCTCTAGGCTGGCGACGTGAAGTGTTCTTTGTAGATGATAATTTCATTGGAAATAAGACCCGTCTGAAAACAGAATTACTTCCCGCTATCATAGGCTGGATGAAAAGGAGGCAATACCCGTTTTCCTTTAATACGCAGGCGTCCATCAATCTCGCAGACGATGAAGAATTGATGGAATTGATGGTTCAGGCCGGTTTTGGCTGCGTATTCATAGGGATTGAGACCCCCAATCAAGACAGCCTCACCGAATGTAATAAAGTCCAGAACAAAAACCGTGACTTGGTTGCTTGTGTCAAAAGGATCCAGAGATCTGGCATGCAGGTTCAGGGTGGATTTATTCTTGGCTTCGATAGCGATAAGCCCTCAGCTTTCGATAGCCTGATTCAATTTATTCAACGAAGCGGAGTAGTGACTGCTATGGTTGGACTACTCAATGCTCCCAGGGGAACGAAACTCTACCGCAGACTTGCAGCGGAGAACAGGTTGTTGAAAGAGGCTACCGGTGATAACACAGATTTGTCAATGAATTTTGTTCCCAAGATGGAGATTGAGGATCTTCTCGAAGGATACAAAAAAGTTGTATCCACGCTCTATTCGCCCAGGAACTACTACGAACGGGTCATGACATTTCTCAGGGAGTATAAGCCTGGGAAAAATAATAGAGTTAGATTTCGCTTTTGCGATATTAAGGCGTTCCTGAAATCTATATGGCGTCTGGGGATAATGAGTGAAGGCCGCCTCTACTACTGGAGACTAATCTTTTGGTCACTCAGACGACCACGATATTTGCATTTGGCTGTTACACTGGCCATCCATGGATTCCACTTTCGTACGATGTTTGCAGGCTATAGTCATACGTAAGAGAACACTTCGGGGCATTTGCGGAGAAGACTGCAGAAGGCCTGATGATTCGACATGACCACGGCTCACAGTATATGGCTACCGTAAGGTCTGGGCCAGGTTGCGATTCAAGGGTATTCGCACCTCGAAGGACCATGTCCGCAGGCTGATGCGAGAGCATGGCTTGGAGGCGCCGCAGCGAGCAAACCATCCCCATAGCCCCAAGGCTCATGATGGCACGATTATTCCTGAGAAGCTCCATGTTATGTGGGACACTGACCTGATCGGTACGATGACCGTTCAGGGTGCTCATGCGGCTGTGTTTGTGGCGGTGTATCACTATAGCGGCGAATATGTAGGCATCCATACCTCAGCCTGGGCCACTCGCTTTCAGGCATTAGAGCAAGCCCGGCAAGGCATACGAGAGTGCTTTTCTGTAGGGCTTTTCCCTGTCAGAAGAAAGCGGAGTTTCACCTACATCAAAAACAGATGCGCCGCCGATGTCCAGAAATTTGAGCTATGTTATTATATGTTATTATTTGTTGGGTGCTTAGCAATACACCCTTTTATTAAAGGAGTCTAAAATGTCGGTTTTAAGTCGGCAAAAGGATGAGTCGGCTGCGATTGTAGAGAATACAATTATCCCTTTGATTGAAGGCGCCGGTAATAAGACCCGAGGGAAACTCACGGCTGCGCCGTTGCAAAACAGTCCTTCACTACCACGAGTTCGTGAGGAGAAAGTTCTTGCGATTAAGCAGCAGCTTGCCAAAGGTACATACAATCTCGATAAGCGTTTGGATGCTGCTGTTGACCGTCTTCTTGAGGCCGTTACCACCTGGAACAATGCGGCGGGCCGTTCGTGTCGAACAGTTAGCCCGTTGACAATCGGTTTGTCGGTCGAGCAAGACGCAGGCTGGTAAGCGTGGCAGAGAATTAAGCCACTAGCGACAGCAGGCGTTGTTGGAGTTGGGTCGGGAGTGCAGGTGCTTTCAATTGTGCCAATTCTGGCCGACTGCCTAACCTGCGCACGACTGATGGGATTCACAAGTAATAGTCTAAAGGAATTATGTTCTTCTGTGGGCTATTACAAAAGTTGCAGGCGAACATATTGTGGACGACAAGAAAAACAACATCAGCCTTTCGGCTGGAAAAAATAGAATTGCGGTTGTCGATGACCATCCTGTCGTACTTGAGGGATTAGCACAACTTGTCAACAGGGAAGATGACCTTCTAGTCTGTGTGAAGGCTGACAATGAAAAAGAGGCTTTGGAAGCTATAAGAAAACAACAGGTTGATTTGGTAATCGTTGACATGTTACTGAAGAACACGACGGGTGTGCAAGTTACTGAAAAACTAAGGTCCCAATACCCAAGTCTGCACATTCTGATACTCTCCATGAGCGATGACCGATACCATGTGAAGGGTGCCTTTCAAGCAGGTGCCAGAGGATATATTACTAAAGACGAGGTGTCTGAAAAAATCGTAGCTGGTATCCGCCAAGTACTCAAAGGAGGAATCTACGTCAGTAAGAAACTATCTCGCAAATTCTCAAGGCAAACAATAGGGGGTTGGATTTTAGAAGCTGATGCGGAGGATACTCTGGGTAAAGTGTAGGCATTTTGGATACAGTCGAAAGATAAAGTATCGTCAATTTTGTCAGAATTAAACTATTTTGTGTCCCTATTCGCCCGATTGAAATCAGCAGAGGGCCAGATCGTATTCATAGGGAACAGCAAGTAAGGAAGATAGTCTGATGCATTCTTTGAAACAGGAAAAGAAAAGCAGGAAATTGCTTCTGACTAGCGTGTGCAGACCCCTCGGGCCGAAATATGGCGATGGGGAGAGCGTGGGCTATGAACTCCTCTACGGACAGGTCACCAGGGCTCAGGGGATCTTCAGCCCTCGAGCCACACATGTTCATTACTCTCTCGATTACATAGCGAGCAATCTGGAAATTCCCACGGTGGTGCTTCACTATCCATCGCGCAGGGAACTAATTCGAGAGCTCAAAAAAGGATATGATTTCGTCGGAATCTCTTTCATACTGGCAACGTTTCATCGAGCGAAGGAGACGGTGAGCCTGATACGTAGGTATTCTCCCGGCAGCAAGATCATCTTAGGTGGCTATGGCACGGTTCTGGGCGATGAGACCCTCAGGCAATATGGGGACTACATATGTCGAGAGGAAGGGGTTCGATTCATGCGGCGCCTTCTCGGTGAGCCGGAAATCCCCGTGCCGTACAAGCACCCTCTGATTGAAAGTCGCCTGAAGGTCTTATCAGTTCCCATCTCTAAAACAGGTTTGATATTTGCCGGACTGGGCTGTCCCAACGGATGCGATTTTTGCTGTACCTCCCATTTCTTCAAAAGAAGGCACATCAAGCTACTTCCCGAGGGCAGAGATATCTACGATGTGATCGAACGCTATCTTAAGAGGGACCCCAGCATGGTGTTTACCATTATCGATGAGGATTTCCTCCTGGACAAGAAGAGGGCAATGCAGTTTCGGGATTGCGTGCTCGCCGGAGGCAAACCGATTTCCATCTTCGTTTTCTCAAGCGTCAGGGCCATCAGTCGGTATACTGTGCAAGAAATCCTGGAAATGGGCATAGACGGCATTTGGATCGGCTACGAGGGAACCCGTTCGGGATACAGCAAGCAGACCGGCAAGCCGGTGCCTGAACTTGTCCGTGAACTCCGAGATAACGGAATTGTCGTCCTAACATCTATGATCGTTGGATTCGATTACCAGACTCCCGAAGTGATCACTCGGGAGCTAACCGGGCTGACGGACCTTAGGCCAGAGCTTGCCCAGTTCCTGATATACAGTCCCCCTCCCGGAACACCCTTCTATGATCGGGTCATGTCTCAGGGTCTTATGCGACGTAAATATGTCGAAGACGTCAACAAGCGTTGGCATGACGGATGCGGTTTCAAGTCCATAGTGAAGCATCCGACTATGTCCTCTTCCGAAATCGAGGGCATGCAGCGCTGGTGCTTTGCACAGGATTATCAGAGGCTTGGTCCATCGATCTATCGTATTGTCGACACGAGGTGCGTGGGATACAAAAAGTTGAGAGGGTCTTCCAGCGATTTCCTTCGAAAGAAGGCGGCCAGCCTGGCGAAGGATATCAGAAAGGCGTATCCGGCGTTTCTGGTGGGGCGGTTGTTGGGACCTAATGGTCGCGTTCGGTCGTGGATCAACGAGCTGCAGCACAAGGTTCGTGCCGAGCTGGGCACCCCGACACTGGCGGAGAGGCTGATGTCTTTGAGTGCTCTGGGGGCGGCGGCCTGGACCGCACTGAAGCTGCGATTGGGCATCTTCCAGCACCCGCGTCTCGGCCGTGTAAGTTTCAGGATGCCAGAAGAAGGTTTGGGCCTGTGGGCGACTAAGATCTGGGAATCGCTACGGGACGAAAGGATTTCCCCGCACTTCTCCGTCCAGGTGGATCTCCAACATGCTAAAAGGCAGGTCTGGGTGCAATTGAATGGTGTTCTGGATAATCTTCGCGCCGAAAGACTTGCCCAGCGAATCAAAGAGCATCTCGAAAAGGACCGGGGAAAGCTAATCCTGGATCTTGAAAATGTGAGGGATTCCAGAGGCAAGGCTCTTGAGGCCCTGGCAAAGAAGCTGAGAGTCTATCGCCGCCGAATCCGCATACGGCTACCCAGAAATTATATGAACCGTGCAGCCCAGTTTATACTTCTTGCACAGATATTCAAACTCTACAAGGGCTGATCTTCTGCCCCCGGAGAAAGGACAGCCTTCTCCGGCCTGCATTGTTCACGAGACCCGCGAGGTCGTTGTGGAAACAGATGCACGGCCAACAGCTAAACTGCAGTTTGCAGATAAGAGCCAAGGAACATGGAGACTAATGCTGTATGTGTCTTTTGAAAAGACAATCCCTGAAAATGGACGGGGTCCTGAACTTGCAGATGAACCGATATTTCATCTGTCTTGAGCTGCCAGAAAAGCTTTGATCGTTGTTGCTCAAGATTGTAGTCTGTCATAGGTGCACCCCCTTGGCTGGTGCGCGGAATCAAATGAGATGCAAGGGTCAATTGGTCATGCCATATGACATTCGAATTGTAAGTACGTTCCCACCAAGAAGGTGCGGAATCGGTACGTTTTCACGTGACTTGGCCAGTGCGCTCGAACATTTTGCAGATGAAGTTAGTTATATAAAAGTTTCAGCAATCGACAACAATAACGGACCATATAGTATTCCTGTCGATCTTGTTATTGACCAATACAGCCCTGAATCCTGGAGTAATGCAATCAAGAGTATAGTAGCCAGAGCAAAAGAAAGTACAAATCCGACCAATGTTATATTGCAGCATGAATATGGCCTTGATCCTGATAAGAATGGAGAGGATAGTAAAGGAACGAATTTTGTAGATATGGCGAAAGCGTTTTGTGGTGAGGGACTCACTACTCTGGTTCAGCTTCACACTGTACTCGATGAGCCGAACGACCATCAAAAAAAGATGTTACAGGAACTTGCCAAGTTTAGTGACGGCCTTATTCTGACCTCAGAAAGTGCTATACGAACACTAGAATCAGCAACTTATAGAATCGACCACTCAAAGCTCAAGCACATTGACCACGGAATCAGGATGCAACATCCTTCTGAATATGACCGATTGACAATCAAAGATAAATACGGTCTGAAAGACTTTTTTCTAGTTACCACACTGGGGCTATTGTCCCCTGATAAAGGAATCGAGTATAGCATTGGAGCCTACGGAAGGTTTTTGAAAGAGTCCTGTACAGACAGCCAAAGGGAAAGGATAGTGTATTTAATTGCAGGTCAATGCCATCCAGATTTTATCCGAGCAGCTGAAGGTAGAGAATGCCAAGCTTATCAAGAAAGCCTGACTAAAACGCTGGAAGAGTCCAGACTGAAATGGTGCAAGGCCAAAGAGCTAAAGGGTCTCGATTTTAGACAGCACGACATTGTTTTTCTCGACGCCTTTTTGGATGAAAGTACTTTCTTAGAACTTTATGGTGCGACTAACGTTGTGGTGCTTCCTTATCTCAACATGTTCCAGACGTCAAGCGGTATATTAGCTGACACTTTACGCTCCAGCAGAGTTGCAATAGCAACCAAATTTCGTTGTGCTCTGGAGCTCGTTCATTCAAACAAACCTTGTCCGAGTGGCCTTGTCATCGGTAGATATGCCAGAGGTATTTTAGTCGATCCCGGGGAAGCTTCAGTGGAACAAATAGCCGGAGCACTTGATTTTTTAGTCTTTAATCAAATTGAACGCCTTGAGATGGAAAAAGAGGCTCACCAGAGAGGTTTCCAGATGCAATGGAATAACATCGCTTGGGCATTACTGCAACATATCAAGTTTATCAGGGAAGAAAAAGAATTAGTCATAGGAAGAGCGGAGAAATTCACAAGGGACAAAACATCTATCTATCACAGCTAAGGGGAGTTAGGAGATGTGTATCATTCTGTTTCTGGGGTGCCGGTATGTTCCTCTGCGGATTTCTTGACTTCCTGGAGGTAATCTTTGGCGTAACCTATCATTCTCTTTGTTATGCTTAATACAGATTGTGTATCTCTTCGTCTATGGCTATATTGATGTGATATTCGCAGATTTCCTGAATCGTCGTCATACATAAAATCATAACGTCCACAAGACCAAACCACGCCTGCTCCTCCGATTTCGTCCGCCTGTTCTTGCGGTGTTACTTGCAGTCTTGTTCGCATATGCTCCATGACTCTTTTGGGATCAAATTCAACATCAATACGAACAGCGAGTGTTATCGAAGGGCTGCCGACGTCATCGCATGTGAATAGTTCCCTTGAGGTAAGGTCTTCGATGGATTCACCGTACAAATCATTCAAGTGATTAACTAAAGCGTCAGGACTGGCGGCCGTTTTTGGAATCCCTTGGTCGATTGACTGATAAATCTTGGTAAGTGTCCTGATTGTATCGTCGATTGCCATAGTCTATCGTGCCTTCAAATCTCTCGAACTTAGATTTTCCCCCTAATGCCTGCTCAGCTACGCCGCTGCGCCTCATTTCCAAGAAAAGAATACCATGTCTGTCTACAAGATTCAAGCTTCTTAGCTACTTGTTGAATGTTTTTCAGGCAGAACAAACGCAGCTCAAGGCTAGGACAGAATCTTTGAGATATTTCAAACAAGACTTGCTACACACAGCCAGAAGTAGTGTAATACAAGTGGAAAGATTGGAATGATTGTGTCTTGAAGCGTTGAGAAAGCAGAATCAACGCCGAATAAGCTCTCAACGTGACTTACCATTAGTCATCATTTCTCTTATTCTGCTCAACTTTATTAAGAGCCCCTCTCAAAATGACAAGAAACGCCATTTTCAGTGCGGAAATCGCATATGAAAGCTCTTTATGTTAGAGGCTCTAAGAAAGGGCGTTCTTGTATATAGAAAATACACTTGCCCTGCAGATTGGCAATCTGGAAGTCAGTGACCCTACAGCACAAGGTGAAATCGGTGTTAGCGTATCAAGAGCGAATCCTGCTTCCACAGCTGCAATTGTAAGGATGCGTGGGGCGTATTGGCTGCTGGTTCGGGGAAATTCGAGAATTCTCCGGAGCCTGATTTGATTAGAGTACACACTGAAATTGAACATTCCAGCAAACCGGCTTATGTAAAGATAGGATGGTGCTCCTGCGTAGGCAGCGAGCAAACATAACAGAGTCCTGATAGGAAATCGTCTAACAGTGTGTTTCGGTTCCTCTTTGCTTATTTGCTTGTCTTTCTGACTTCTAAGCATCTTGATCATTTCCAGGCTGAATTGAAACAGACTTTCTGTCGTGAAGTGATAATCAACATTTAAGATACAGGTGGTGATATGAAAGTATTACGATTTATATTGAAATGTTGGCTTGGATTATGGTCGAGCGGAAGTACACCGACTGGGATTGATTCACATAAATGGGAAAGCAAGATCGAGACTTTTAGACGTTTATCGAGTAAGCGTTGAGCCAAAAGCCGCACAAGGAGGAGCGGTGAGCAGACCTCTTTTGTCTCCTGCCAGGTTTCTCACCACAAAGAACGTGGTTGTTTTTGGGTGTGAATTCCGTAGGAGTATCAACAGAGAATAGCGTGGTAATTGTCGGTAGGCATTTGGTCGCAAATAGGATGCAGAACACAGATTATCGCTGTCAGGACCGGTCCAAGAAAACTTCGCAAGAGAGAGGGATAAGAAGAGGATAACGAGAGCCGTCTTAGAGCAGGATGATGTAATGATGTGCTTGATTGTGTGAGCATCTGTCCGGTTAGCCAAATTGACGAATTAACACTGATCTGCCCAGTCCAATTTTTTCCTCTGTTTCATTCACTCGTCGCCAGCCGCCCAAAGGCTCGGTAAACATGAAAATGTTGGCTACTCCACAACGATGATATTCTGCATCGTATCGTTGAGGGTGCCCCAGCTTTGCCGCTATCGGCCTGCGAATATCTGCTACAAGTTGCTTGCTTGTTTCGTCCATACATACCATCGGTCGGCTTGGGTCATAAGGCCTTACATATACATCGAGAACATCCTCCATGCCTGCCACGAATTCACCACTATGCTCCGGAGCAATACACCAGCACTGCTTTAGGTGCGGTTTTAATTCGTTTTTTTGGCCTGGTTCAAAAACGGCTGATTTGGGGTAACAGTAGTGAGAGAGTGAGTACCATTGCTGAGCACCGGGAATGATTGTGGTGGCAAGGCT
>SMTZ1_10003758_pt1 | contig 25047 bp, 20 predicted proteins | sample DeeMarSWOR136_30_FD_25667 | JGI IMG/M metagenome (IMG submission 25667) | reverse complement strand
GATGCCCAGATGACTGCCCGGCAGGTAAGGATGACCCCGATAATGCCCATGGAAAATAATAATACAGGCTTCTTCAACAAGGCTAGCTTTGAGGCAGAGAGATTCTCTTCTTTCGCGCTTAAGCCATCTTCTTCCTTATCATCTTTTCTGACACTGTATCTCTGCTTTCTGAGAAGGAAGATAAAATAAAGGCATAAGATGATGAGGAAAAGAACTCCCTCCATCCTGCCAATCGTTCCGTTTCTTGCCAAGACATAGGCCAGAATATCGATAGAGATAAGAAATAGGCCGGCGGTCTTTAAGATTCTACAGTTGATTAAGATTGCCGTGGGAGCAACGATCGCAGCCAGGGCAAGGGCAACTCCATCATCGCAAATGACAGAGCCGATAGCGTTACCCAGAGCAATCTCAGGATGACCCAGAATGGCTGCAATGACTGAAGCGCCAAATTCTGGAGCGGTTGTAGCCATGCCAACAAGCACTATCCCCACCACCATTTTGGATATATTCAGCGATTTGGCTATACTCGAGGCTCCTTCAACAAAAAAGCCTGCAGACTTGAACAGGATTGCAAAAGAAACGATCAAAACAGCGAAGTAAATATAAATCATTCGAACGAACTATTTTTTATAAATGACTTTTCCGTTAAGGATAGTCATTTTGATTTCGGTCTTTTGAATTTCTTCAGGTGGAATCTTAAAAATATTTCGGCTCAGGACAACTAGGTCAGCCAGTTTTCCTTTTTCTACAGAACCCTTTATATTCTCAGAAAACTCTGCATAAGCACCGTTTAGAGTATAGCCTCTAATGGCTTCCTCTAACGAAATTTTTTGTTCTGGATACCAGCCTTCGGGATGCTTTCCGTCCAATGTTTGCCGCGTCACAGCCGCATAAATCCCACCAAGAGGATCTAAGGGAGCGACTGTCCAATCCGAACCGCAGGCCAGGACAGCCCCTTTTTCCAGGATAGATTTAAAGGCATACGTATACTGGCATCTTTTTTTTCCGATCTTTCTCTCCGCCCATCGACCGTCATCTATTGCATGGTAGGGTTGAACAGAAGCAATTATATCAAGGTTTGCTATCCGCTCAATATCCTGGGGAAGAAGATGTTGAGCATGCTCGATTCGCCAGCGCCTGTCTCTTTCTCCATTCTGAGTTATTATCCTTTCAAAAATATCTAGGATAATGTTATTTGCCCTGTCCCCGATAGCATGGACTGCCACTTGAAGACCGGCCTTATCAGCCTGGATAATCCTCTTCTCCATTATTCCCTCAGGAAACATTTGAGAGTGGAGCAGGCCTTTTTTTTGAGGATTGTCTGTATAAGGCTCAAAAAAAAGAGCGGTCGACGAACCAAGTGATCCATCAACAAATCCCTTTAAGCCCCCAATCTTTAATAAATTGTTGCCAAAAGGAGTCTTTAATTTAAGTCGCGCGTAAACTTCAACCTCGGTTATGGGAATATACACATAAAGGCGAGCCGTCAGTTTATTCAGCCTTAAAAGCTCCTGGTATACCTCAAAGTTATCGGCATAAGCCATATCATGGATAGAGGTTACGCCTGCTTCAGCAGCATGCTTTAGAGCGACTTCAGCGGCCTTCAACTTTTCCGCGAAAGAAGGTTCTGGAATATGCTTCATTACCAGATTCATGGCTGCGTCTTTCAAAATTCCTGTTGGCTCTCCCGTCTCAGGGTCTTTGATGATTTCTCCTCCAGCAGGAGAAGGAGTATCTTTCGTTACTCCAGCTAGTTTCAAGGCCAAACTGTTTACGAGAACCATATGACCATCATGGCGGTTCACACAAACAGGATTGTGGAGAGTGACAAGATCAATCCATTCTTTCCTCGGCATCTCAGGAGGATCAAAAGACTGGTGGTCCCAGTTGCCGTCAAGAATCCAAACTCCTTTCTCGATTTCTTTAGCCTTATCAGCGATTCTGGTAATAAATTCTTCCCGACTATCCGTATCACGTAAACGAATGCTCAAAAGCGAAAAACCCCCAACAAGGAAATGAGTATGGCTATCTATGAAGCCAGGAAGTACGAAATCTCCCTTTAAATCGATGACATGCGTGCTATCTCCGATCATCTCTCTTATTTCCTGGGAGGAGCCCGCTTCAAGAATTTTATCTTCTTTTATGGCAATTGCTTCTGCCCAAGGTTGATCGGGATTGACTGTCCAGACAGCGCCGTTGAGAAGAACAAGGTCAGCTACTTCTTTCTTAGGATTGGCCTGCCAGGCAAGAGCTAAGGAAAAAAACAATATGAAAATAATGATTAATCCTTTCATTCATGCCTCCAACTTGTCATTGCCAAAATCACAGCGCATCGTTCCTCCAACTCAGTTTATAAGGTTATTTTTTTAAAATCCTCTGGAATGATCAGGTTTCCTTGGTAGTTAATCCTTATTTCATCCTCGATTTCAGAAAGTGGAAATTCTAATTCACCAAAAAAATGGCAGGGAATAAGACATTTGACCTTTGCCTGTTGGCAAAGCTTCCCCAGCTCAAGTGAATGAGTATGCATGGTATGAAGGGAAGGATATTTCTTAAAAAAACGAGAGGGAGCGCTGCAGTCGTGAATCAGGTAATCTATCCCCGAAGCTTCTTTAAAAAGCAAAGGATTGAGCGGTGTGTCTCCTGAATAAAGCAATTCTTTCTTTTCCTCCTCGAAGCGAAAACGAAAGGCCAAAGATGAAGAACTATGGGGTACTTTGAAAGAAACACATTGCAGTGATTCTTTCAATTCGAAGCTCTCTCCGGGATCAACGGAGAAAAACTCAATCCTTGCCTTTATTTTCTCATCCCGCAGGTGAAATAAATCAAGGAGATTCTGGCAGAAATGAACAGCTTCTTTAGATCCAAAAAGTCGGATAAGACATTTATCCAACATCAGGCTGTGAACAAAAGAAGGCAAGCCATAAATATGGTCAGGATGAATATGAGTCACCAACATCGAAGTTACTTTGCGGGGATCATAGTTAAACTTCTTTATCTTCTGGATAACACTTCCCGGACAGTCGACCAAAATCAAGGTCCCATCATGGTCAATGAGAAAGGACATGTTATCCCTCTCTTTGGTTGCGACGGCACCCCCTGTCCCTAAAAAGCATACCTCAGGCATTTTCTCTCTCTCAAAGATGAGACTCCTTTATAAAGAAAATTGCCTTTAAAATCAACTCCTCCTTGATATTGGTAAGCATCTCCATTTGCCTTATTAGAAAAGGGGACTGTTCTATATGCTCAGTAATTAGGTAACACTTTCTGTAGTGATATTGTCTTAGGGGAAAATGCCTCTCTTTTTATGAGATTGCTTCACTCCGTTCGCAATGACATTATAAAAGCGTTACTGAATTATTGAGCTAGTACAACTGTCCCCTTTTTTCAACTGTGGGATCAGATTTTGAAAGTTTTAAGAAGTTTTATAAGCCTGACCCCATTGACAGTTTTAAACTCAGTTTGTATAAAAAGAAGTCATGAAAGAAGAGGAACTTCGGGTATCCGCGCCAGGGAGGATCTGTCTCTTCGGGGAACACCAAGACTATTTCGGTTTATCCATTATTGCTGCTGCAATAAACTTGAGAATTTCCATAAGCGGCACAAAAAGAAAGGACAGGACGTTTAAAATCAACCTTCCTGATATCGAAGATACTGAAGAATTTTCTGTTGAAAAAGAACTGGAATACACCAAAAAAAGAGATTATTTAAAAAGCTCAATCAACTTACTCAAAAGAAAAAGCGTAAACTTGCCAGCAGGATGGGACTGTCTTATTCAAGGCACAATTCCGATAAATGCAGGCTCTGCAAGCTCCTCTGCCCTTGTCGTCGCCTGGATAAAATTCTTGCTGGAAACAGCCAAGGACGAAAGAGCGAAAATGGCCGATGAAATTGCAGAGTTGGGCTTCCTGGCAGAAGTGGCTGAGTTCAGAGAGCCGGGAGGCAAAATGGATCATTATGCCTCATCCCTTGGTGGTGTTATTTCCATAGACTTTGGCGAAAAATTAAAAGTCAGAAAGCTCAAAAATCCCCTGAAAGAATTTGTGCTGGCCGATTCCCTCCAGAAAAAGGATACAACCGGAATGCTTGGTTACATCAAAAATCACGTTCTTCAGGGAGTAGCCGACCTCCGGAAAAAAAGAAAAGGCTTCAGTCTAAAAAGCTTTCCTATTCAGGAAGTAGAAGATGATATTGAAAAGCTTTCTCCTGACGCGAGAAGACTATTAAAAGGAACTCTTCTCACCAGGGATTTAGCTGCTGAAGGAAAAGCGCTTTTCGGATCGGACGTCTTTGATCACGCCCGATTCGGGGACCTTCTTACCTCCCAGCATGAAGTTCTTAGAGACTATCTCCGTATTTCCACGCCTAAAATCGAGCAGATGATAGAAACAGCCCTTAAAGCCGGAGCTCTTGGAGCAAAGACGAACGGTTCAGGAGGGGGCGGCTGTATTTTTACCTATGCGTGTGATAAAGCAGAAAGTATAGCCGAAGCTTTGGAAAAAACAGGAGCAAAAGTGTATATTGTTCGTATCGATGATGGAGTAAGAAAAGAGAATTAAGGAGTTAAAATTGATAAACGCAATCCAAATAAGAAAAGGAATGGTCATAAAAGTTGAGGGGGAAATCTACAAGGTTCTCGAGGCCACCCACGTCACTCCAGGTAAAGGACAAGCATTAATGCAGATAAAACTTCGAAACCTCAAGGATCAAACTCTGCTAGATTACAGATTCCGCCCAAAAGACAAAGTAGAACAGGCTTTCCTGGAAACGGTCGAGATGGAATATCTGTACAAAAGCGGAGATGAATATGTCTTTATGAATCTTGGAAACTTCGAGCAGATAAAACTTGCCTCAGAAATAATTGGCGACGGAATCAATTATCTTGTTCCCAATGTGGTCTTCCTTGTAGAAATGCATGAAGATAAACCTGTGGGGATAGAACCTCCCTTGACCATAGATTTAAAGGTGGTCAAAACTGAACCTTTCCTCAAGGGAGCTACTCAATCTGCCAGCTCTAAGCCCGCTGTGCTTGAAACTGGCATTACTATCAACGTCCCACAATTCATAAAAGAAGGGGAAATCGTTCGTATCGATACAAGAGAAGATAAGTACTTAGAGAGAGTAAAGAGTTAGACAAATCCTGCTTAGTTCAAAGCGATTACCAAAGACACGGAACCGGAACCTGTAGAGGCTTGATTTATCAAGCCCGATGTTGTTTTATTCATCAAACTCATTTAATCATTTTTATGAAAAAAAGGTGGGTTTGATAAATCAAACCCCTACATAAGATGAATCAAGCCCATACAATAAGAACGCCGGGATTGATAAATCAAACCCCTACACAAGATGAATCAAGTCCCTACAATATATGAATGACAAAATGGTGGATTTAATGAATCAAGCCCCTACAGCTGAATGGTGGGGCAGGTTTAGGGGCCAGGCTCAAAAAGTGAACTTGTAAACACCGATATTGCCGTGGCGGTCTTTCACCCTGACTGTTAGGAGATTGTCAAATCCAGGAGGTAAGGTTAAAGTCAAACTGAAATTCTCCCACTTTGAGTCACAAATTCCGTCCACTGGAAAAATACTTTGCCACTCATCGGGCCTGATGAGGTATTTGACTTCTTCGATGTAAGACAGTGAGTCCTCAGCTGAAAAAGTTACTTTCAGGTTGTTCTTTTCTTTCTCAGCTTTGAAATTTTTGATAGTGGGAAGAGAGTTATCGATTATAAAGGGACCACTCGTTCTTTCTGATTTTAGCTCCTTACCCACAGGATTAGAAGGAATGTCAGAAACCACCAGCTTCAGAAAATAAACCCCATCAGGATAAGAAAGTGTATCAAAGGCATAGATCGCATCTGTCCATTTCTCGTTTAAAACTCTCCATTGACTCTCATCTTCTCCTTTAATGTAGCAGGAGAAAAGGAGAGCATCTCCATTCTCATCTTCTGCTTCCCAGATAATAGTCTGGTATCCCTTTTTTTCAGCTTTTTTTGCTATGAATAAAGACTTTTCTTTATCTTTGCTAACAGCCCGTTCAGAGATACTCACATCCGCCCCCCATATAATCTCTTCCTGTTCTGGCGGCTTGAGATAGACCTCGTTAGGAGGAAGAATTTCCAGCTTCTTGATAGCAGGAGCAACATTTGCTTGAAGATAGAAAAGAGAAACTTTTTGAAGAAGAGGAGATGTTTTGCCAGATTGAGTTTTAAATATAACTTTAAACTGGACGTAACGGGCCTTGGGATTTAAAATCTGCTCTCCTTGCCTTTTCTGATAAGGCGGGGCCAAGTCTCGTTAGGGTTGCTTGAATTTCCGCTGCGCGTTTGAAACTGTAGAGTGGATCCAGAAGGGATTGTGGCTTCCCATTCTATTCTCCCCCAGGACGAGATTGTTCTGGTATCCATAACTCGACTCAGATACTCCCCACTAAATCTCTGGTCAGGATAAAAGACACTCAAATCGGATGGATTATTAGCAAGAAAATAGGTTGCTGAATCATACGGAAGGAGCAAATAAACCAGTTCAGATTTTTTCTGGACGGCAAGAGATGTCTTTTCATCTTTATCTACAGAATAGATCCTTCCTTTGTCTCCAGTGCCAAAAATGAGCCTTTCCTCTCTTTCATTCCAGAGCAAACTGTAAATCAACTCCTCGTTGGAATGCCAGAGTCTCTTAGCCATTCCTTCTTTATCTATCTTATAAAGGGCACTTGGTTGTTTTCGGACTAAAGAGGGAACCTCTTTAGTTTCCGTTGTGGCAGGCGATACAGTAACAGTAATGGCTGTTTCTGGTTTTAAGGAAACTGGAGTTTCTTCTTTTTTTGGTTTGATAACAGCCCCACTAGCTGCAGCATAAATATTCCCTTCCTTATCGAGAGCGATACTCTTTATCTCCTCATACGGGGATTCAAATAGAATGGAAGCCTTGTTTGCTTTAGAAATTCGGTAAAGAAGACCCTTTCCACCGCTTCCAGCGAAAAGGTCTCCATTCGTGTCTCTTTTGATGCAAAGAATATGATTTTCCTCTGCTTCCAGGATTAGCTTTCCTTCTCCCTCGCTGTTTATCTCGTAAATGCCTCCACTCTCACCAACGGCAGCGAGCAATACATCTTTATCAACAAACAGTAAATCCCAGATATATTTTTCCTGTGGATTGAAAAAAATATCTCCCTTGCCTTTATCTGTGATTTTCCAAACCTTCCCGTTAGGCGATGTTCCTGCGTAAAGATCTCCTTTTCTGTCCCGGGCAAGACAGTAGATATCCATCTCCGGCACCTGGAAATATAGTTCTGGTTCCTCTCCTTTTCTGATTCTGTATATTTTCCCTCCGTGACCTGTTCCAAGGTATAAGATTCCGTCCGGGGTAATAAGGAGAGATAAGTAGAATTCCTCTTCAGGCCCACTAATCTTTTCTTCTTTAGGAGAGAGGGAAAGTATGCCGTCATAAGATACTGAGATCCCATCAAACTTGCCTTCTAAAAAGTCATCCTTACTTCGCACTTCCCATTTTTGAGGAACTACTCCTTGAAGAGCCTGAACCAAAAAGACAAGAGTAACGAACACTGGAACCAATACTCTTTTCATTCCCTTTCTCTCCTATCTCTTTATTTTAATCGGAATCATAACAGCTCCGTTGAAAACGTAAGGAAGAGGCAATTGATACTCGCTTAGAGTGGATTTGTTAAGTTCAGTAGGGGAAGAAACTGCAGCCCGAGGAGAAGAAAACATGGATTTCATCGTCGGAGGCAAATTCGGCATTTCCTCGCCCTTCAGAAAAAGACCAGGCTTGGAAGCGATTATTTTAAAATAAATGCGGTTATTTTTCCTAAGATTATTTAAAATCCTTATTAACTGGTCCAAACTTCGGGGAATGAAGGTCCCTCTCTTGTACTGACTCATCTCTACTTGAGCCATTGATTCCGCATCACCTATAAAAAGCTGAAATTCAGAACTCGACGGGAGTTGAGGGGCAAGGATCCCCACCTCCTGAAGTATGGTTGTTCCCCTGAAAGTGCGGTGATAAACCTTTATTCTTATCCTCTCGCCTGGCGAGGCTTCATATTTATCAAGCCAAACTTTTTCCAAGTACGAGAATTTGGCCTCTTCAGAAGTACGAACACTCAAGTCTATGCGATGGATGCCTAATTCTGTGAATTCATTATTGATCAAGAAATAAACAACTGCAGCAATCAGGTTCGAGAGTCTCGTTCCTGAGGTATTAAAACTCCCAGAAAAAAGATCCTCAAGATGAACACTCATCCCATTTTCCAGGTAGACATCACCACTGAGCTCGAGGGAAAGATCACCAATAGCTCTCTCTTCCACTGACAAGATGCTCTCCAGCGAAAGATTGACAAGAGCCGGAGTCAAAATTTTATCAGTGACCACTTCTATCTTGAAATTCTCTATATTGCCTTTTGTATCCATCATCTGGACATTGACAGGAACGAGTTTGGGTATTTTCCCTATCTCACCGAATACTCCGGGAATCCGGTCTTGAGCAAAGCTCCCCACAAGGGCGCCTGTGGAAGAAATCTTGAAAGAAGTGGAAAGCCTCGGAACAACAGTTATAACTCTGGCTTTGCTCATGACGTAATCAACTGCGCCCAAATTATATAAAGAATGACCAAAGGCAAAGACCTTGTTACCATCAACATGGGTTACTGTCCCGACTGCAGACAGGTCTATATCGCCCCTGACGAGTTGAACAGCCACAGGATCTCCCTCATGAAGAGCAAGATCAGGTGAGGAAATTCTTTGAATTGATTGTCCTGAAGGGCCTCCTCTAACGGGATTAAAACCAAAATTAGAAAAAAACACTCTGGCTTTTTCAAACGCGTTGGAGGAAAAACCGCTAAAAACAAGAGGAATACTCAAAGGAGCTAAGGTTTGCCCTTCAGAAATGAAAGAAGACCTGGGAAAAAGAAATTCCTTGTTTATTTCAAAAAGCTCTTCTAAACTCAGGTTCTTTTTAAACTGGATTTGAGGAGAAAAGGAAGATTTCGCAGTTTCTTCCCTCTCAATAGAGAGCATTTCTCCAATGGGAGTGATACCGGCAATTGCTTCTTTGGCGAAATCTCCAATAGTATAGGCAACTGCTCCGATAAGTTTTCCTCCCACATAGACCGGGCTCCCACTCATTCCCTGGATAACACCAGCCTTATCAAATATTTCCCCCTTGAGCTTGGCCAAGATTATATTTCTTTTGGGGGCAACGTTATACAGAACGTCCAGAATTTCGACGTCAAATTCCTCGATTTTATTCTCCTCAAAAACAGTCTTGCCCTTGCCTTTCATGCCTGCTTTAATCTGTTCCAAAGGCATAGTGGAAACAGAACCCTCAACCGTCAAAAAGCTGAAGCAGATTAGGAATAAACCCGAAAATATTCGTCCATACTTTGTGATCATTTTATTATCATCCACAACTTCCAGAATGAGATAGAAATACTAAAAGACGACAAGGTCGATTTCTCCAATCTTTTTATTTTATTATTCCTAGTTGCTTACCACACTTCTCGAAGCTCGCAAGCACAGTATTCAGTTCCTCCTCTGTATGCGTAGCAGAATAGCTCGTTCTTATGAGGGCTTGACCCTTGGGAACAGCAGGATAAATCACAGGATTTGTAAAAATGCCATCCTCTCTGAGCAATCTCCACAGCATGAAAGCCATCTCATCACTCCCTATGATGGCCGGGATGATTGGAGTCTCTGTTGGCCCTGTATTGTAGCCCATAGCCTGGAATCCAGATTTCATTTTTTTGGTAATATCCCATAATTTTTCTCTTCTTTCAGGCTCAGATTGGATTATATCGACCGTTGCCAGAGCTGTTGCAACAGAGGCAGGTGTGATGCTGGCGCTAAAAATCAAGGAACGAGCAAAATGTTTGATATAAGAGATAACTTTAGCGTCTCCGGCTACGAATCCTCCTAACGAAGCTATGGACTTGCTGAATGTGCCCATTACTATATCGATGTCGTCCTCGACTCCAAAATGTTCACAGGTTCCTCTCCCGTTCTTTCCCATGACACCTATCCCATGAGCATCGTCGACCATGATCTTAGCGTTATATTTCTTCGAAAGCTCCACAACTTTGGGCAAGTTTGCCAGATCTCCTTCCATGCTGAAGACTCCGTCCACAACAACCAGCTTTCCTGCATCCTTATCCAGGTAAGAAAGAACCTTCTCTAAATCAGCCATGTCATTATGTTTGAAGCGGTGAACGCTACCATAGCTAAGGCGACAAGCATCAATTATACTTGCATGAACCATCTTGTCTGAGATGACTGAATCTCCCTTGCCGATGAGCGTAGATATTATTCCTTGATTGGTCTGAAAACCTGTACTGAAAGCAAGAGCTGCTTCTTTTTTCATAAATTCCGCTAATTTTTTTTCGAGTTCAATGTGAATATCCAAGGTGCCGTTTAAAAATCTCGAACCGCAGGTCGCAACGCCATATCTATCCACAGCCTCCTGAGCTGCCTTTATAACCCGGGGATGATTCATCAGCCCCAGGTAATTATTGGAGCCGACCATAATCATCTCTTTCCCATCAACTTTAACTTTATTACCTTTCACTTCTTGAATAGGCGTGAAATAGGGATATATCCCCAGTGCTTTGGCCTCATCTGCCCGTGTGAAGTTGTAGCATTTATCAAAAATATCCACCCTCTCCTCCTTTTTAAACTTATCTCCTTAACACAGGAAACATCTCCACTGATTCTTCACAGCCCTAAAATGGCAAAGGTTTGACCATGGTGGGCAATTTTCATACAATCTAAGCAATGAAAGCTCTTCTCACCGGAGGAACCGGCTTTATCGGAAGCCATCTCGCAGAATTTCTGTTGGATGAAGGCGCTGAAGTATTTGCGCTTGTCCGAGATCCTCATAATCTGAAATGGTTAAAAGGGCTCAATATTCAACTCTTGAAGGGGAATCTTCTCTCTATTCCTTCTCTTCCTCCTGACATCGACTATGTCTTTCATGTCGCTGGCTTAACTAATTCTTCCGATGTGGCTGATTATTATACAGTAAATCAACAAGGAACGGCAAGCCTTTTCAAGTCTATCCACGACCAGAAGATACTTCCCAAAAAAATTATCTGCCTCAGCAGTCTCGCAGCTGTGGGGCCTTCCTTTGACGGGAAACCTGTCCAGGAAAGCGACGTTCCTCATCCCATCACACCCTACGGTAAAAGCAAACTTATGGGTGAAGTCGAGGCATTAAAATTCAAGGAGGTCTATCCGATAGTCATTTTAAGAGCTCCTGCTGTAATTGGTCCGAGGGATAAAGATTTCCTTCATTATTTCAAATGGATAAAAAAAGGGGCCCTTCCAGCAATTGGTTCAAAGCAAAGATATATGAGTGTGTGTTATGTCAAGGATCTTATCAGAGCCATTTACGTCTGCTCCCAAAAAGAACTGGAAAGTGGAGAAATCTTCAATATCGGCGACCCTAATCCCTGCAGTTATGACGAGTTCGGAGAATTTGCAGGACTGGCAATTTGTAAAAAATTAAAAAAAGTTAAAATTCCGATCCCCGTAGGCTATTTTGTAGCTTTGATCGCTGATGTTGCAGGCAAGATAAGCAAGAAACCGGGCATTCTAAACCTGGAAAAATTCAAACGAATGAGGCAGAGGGGCTGGATTGCAGATATGGGAAAAGCAAGAGAGAAATTATCTTTTCAACCTCAGTACTCCCTGCAGGAAGCTATTCAAGAAACCCTTAACTGGTACTTCAAACACAACTGGCTGTAAATTCAATTCATAAAAAAGGTAAAAAAGGGGACAGGCTACTTTTTCTGCAAGAAAAGGGACAGTCTCTACCTGGGGACATCACATCAGAAAAAGTAGCCTGTCCTTTATGCTCAGTAATTAGGTAACACTTTCTGTAAGGATATGGAAGACAGAAAAGTCATTGCGAGCGACCGAAGGGAGCGTGGCAATCTCATATGAAAAGAATACAGATTTTCTTTTTAAGAGATTGCTTCGTCGCTAAGCTCCTCGCAATGACATTTAAAAAATGTTACCGAATTATTGAGCTAGTACACCTGTCCCCTTTTATTTTCTTTTATTTTTTAAGGCCGGCGGATGTAGAAAGCAACAGAAAATTTAGATGTATACTTTATGCACCATCCTTCTTCTTTTGAGCAGGCAAAATATTTGATCTTTCCCTCAAGAAGACGATTGCCTTGCTTCGCCATCAAGCGGACCGTAAAAGGTATTTCGATGGCCTCCCTCAGATCCAAGTGATCTTCTCCGTTTTCTTCTAAAATATCTATATCCAGACCAGAATCAGTGGATAAACTTTTGGGGATGATAAGCTCCTCACAAGGAGTAAACTCGATGATAAAAGAGGGTTCAGGACTGATGAATATACCTTCTTCCACAGTAAGTTTAATGACTATCTTCCCTTTCTGGCCCCTGGAAAGCCTTTTAGGGCTTGAGGAAGCTTCAATCTTTAAAAGATCTTTTTCTTCAGCAACAGCGAAAAGAGAAAAACCAAAAATTAGAATACATATAAGAATTTGCTTTCTCAATTGAGCTTCTCCAGCCTTCTTGGTTAAAGGGAATATTACCCTCTCCCTTTTTTTGAGTCAAGAAAATTATGCCTTTATTTTTCCCTACTCTTCTATTATAATTTATCGAAATCATTATGAACACAAAATCATTTATAACAGGAACAGGCCACTTCGTCCCGTCCAAAGTTGTCACAAACTTCGACTTAGAGAAAAAAATGGACACCTCTGATGAGTGGATTCGCCAGAGGTCAGGGATTGTCCAAAGGCATTACGTGGAACCTGGAGTAGGAAGTTCAGACTTAGCCTACGAAGCAGCCCTGCGAGCTATTGAGGACGCCAAAATTGACAAATCTGAAATAGACTTTATCATTGCCGCCACCCTTTCTCCAGACCATTATTTCCCTGGAATAGGTGTTATAGTCCAGGCTAAGCTAGGGCTTTCTGGAATCGGAGCCCTCGATGTGAGGAATCAGTGTACGGGCTTTATTTACGCACTTTCTGTAGCTGATCAGTACATCAAAACTCACAACTACAAGAAAATCCTGCTTGTTGCTGCTGAGGTCCAATCATCAAATTTGGATTATTCTAATGAAGGAAGAGACTTAGCTGTCCTTTTCGGAGACGGAGGCGCCGCTGTTATCCTAGAACCCAATGAAAAAAATGACGGCCGAGGTATCCTTTCAACCCATCTTTTTTCAGATGGAAGGTATGCATCTGATTTATGGATGGAGAAACCAAGTCCTAAAGATAATCCCACTTTTGCTGAAGAATTCTTTAAAAACAAAAGATTCTTTCCTGAAATGGACGGACGGAATGTTTTCAAAAACGCATCAGAAAAAATGCCCGAGGCAGTAAGAATTGCTTTAAAACATAATGGTCTCTCCATTGAAGATGTCGACCATCTTATACCTCATCAAGCTAACGACAGGATCTCTCTGATGGTAGCAAGGGGTCTGAAAATTCCAGTCGAAAAAGTGATTAGAAACATAGATCGCTTGGGGAACACGACAGCCGCCTCGATTCCAATTGCACTGGATGAAGCACTTAAGGGAAGAATAATAAAGGAAGGCGATATTGTTGTCCTCACAGCCTTCGGTTCTGGCTACACATGGGGATCGGCAGTTATCAAGTTCTAAAGTAAGGATTGAAGAGAGGAAGTGTTGCTTCCAGCCACCATTTTATGGTAGGATTGCAATTTCATAAAATGAAACATATCCCTGTAAGATATAACTTACATAAAATAAAGCTCTTATAGAGGAGGATTCAATGAGGAGAAAAATCATTCCATTCTTCATCCTACTCTTCGTTTTTTTGAGCACTGGTCTGCTTCTCTCTGAGAAAAATAATGAAGACGAAAAATTTAAAAAAACATTAGAAACTTATCTTGATGGACTTTGGAAGTTTTACCCTACCTCCGCTACCCTGGCTGGCTACCACAAGTACGATAGCCAGTTAGAAAACCTCAGCAACAAAAGCATCGAGACGCGCCACGAAGCTTTGGATGAATTTAACGAAGAGTTCGTGGCTAAAGTTGATAAATTCAAGCTAAGCCCTGAACTTCTGATCGACCATGAGATGATAATCGATGCTTTAGACCTTGAGCTTTTCAGGCATGAAAATCTTGTTCCCTGGGAATACAATCCTATTTTTTACAATGAAATCTTCGCAAACTGCGTTCGATCCCTTCTTACGAAGGAATTTGCTCCTATAGATACAAGGGCAAAGAACGCTGCAGAAAGATTAAAAGGACTGCCGAAGCTCGTCAAACAGGCTAAAGAGAACTTGAAGACTCCTCCTCAAATTTTCACAGAGACAGCCCTAAAGCAATTCCCGGGAATAATAGACCTCTATAAAAATGAATTGCCCCAATTGATCGAACAAACCCCAGAAGCTCACAAATCCAAACTTAAAGCAAATTTAGCTAAAGTTATTCCCGATTTAGAAGATTATCAGAATTTTCTGCAGAATGAACTTCTTCCCAAGTCTACCGGAAATTTCCGTTTAGGAGAACAGGCTCATCTAAGGCTTGCCAGGCTAAAAATGCAGAACGATATTCCTCTCCAGGAACTTAACGCCAGAGCAGACGCTGATTATAAAAATATCCGGCGTGAAATGTTCCTTGTCTGTATACCGCTTTACAAAATAATGGACCCGAAAATAAACCTGGAAAATCCACCTCCTAATCTCAGCGAAGACCAGCTCATAAACACCACAGTATCGCATGTATTTGATAAGATTATAGCAGAACATGTTGCGAAAGAGGATTATATAAGCAGGATCAAAACTTCAGCAGAGGAGATAAAGAATTTTATAATCGAGAACGAGCTTGTTGAACTGCCTGATAATAATCTCGACATCGTACCCATGCCGCTTGAATTTCAGGGAATAACCTGGACCCGCCTTACATCCCCCGGAGTTTATGAAAATTCGGGCACCTTCTCTCTTCAGGTCACACCCATTCCCGAAGACTGGGGAGAGGACCAAGTCAAATCCTTCTTTGAGGAATACAATAATTTCTTTCTCTATTTCTGGATTGTCCGGAAAGTCTATCCCGGGCAGTTTGTTCCCTGGTTTTACACTCGTAAGAATCCTTCGCTTGTAAGAAATCTCTATCCCAATATGGCCTTGATCAGGGGTTGGCCTGTCAACCTTGAAGAAGAATTGATTTTTAAAGGTTTTGGCAATTATGACCTAAGACTCCGTTTGAATCAGCTCAAATTGCTTCTCAAAGCGGTTATGGATTTCAAACTCGAACTCAACATCCATCAAGGCGGCATGACTAAAGAAATGGCCATTGCCTATATGACAAGAGGCGGGTTTCAAACTCAAGCTGAAGCCGAAAGAAAATGGAATCGCATTATTCTAAAGCCGGTCGACAGTGCCTTAACTTATGTTGGCTTCCAGGAAATCCTGGACATGGAAAAGGAATACAAAAATCTTAAAGGTGAGGCATTCAGCAAAAAAGAATTTCTCGCAAAACTGCTCAGCTACGGAGCTCTTCCTCTTCGTCATTTGAAGAAAAAGATTTTGGAATAAAAAAAGCGGTCTTTCTTTTTTCCATCTTTCGCTTGAACCTATAAGACACCATATTTGACCGCGGAATTGGCGCTTTCTTGGTTCTTTAATGTAACAGAATCTGCTTTTTGCTCTTTACCTTTTATAATATAAGGATTTTTGTGTTTCTCGGTCTTTCTTCGTAAGAGAAAGGAATGGCTCACACCCTTGTTGATTCGCACGCTCATTTGGACATGCAAGAATTTGATGAAGACCGTGATCAGGTTATCCAGAGAGCTTTCCAGGAGGGAATCAAATCCATACTTTGTCCAGCAGACGTTACCAATCCTAAAAGCATTGCCAAGACTTTCGATTTAACCGAAAAATACAAGAGTCTCATTGCTGCAGCAGGAGTGCATCCTCATCAAGCTAAACACTTCTCTCCGAGTCACACCGAAAGAATACAGGAGCTGGCCGGGGAGAAAAAAATAAAAGCCGTAGGAGAAATCGGGCTTGACTTTCACTACGACTTCTCCCCGCGCCATGAGCAAGAAGAAGTCTTCCGCCATCAACTCAACATAGCTCAGAAATTGAACCTTCCAGTCGTCGTCCACATTCGAAATTCAGGAAAGGAAGTGGCTCAGGCCATAGAAGAACAGCATTTCAGCAACGGAGGCATCCTGCACTGCTTCACCGAAGATTGGGCACTGGCAAAGCGAATGATGGATCACGATTTCTTTATCTCTTTTTCCGGGATTCTAACATTTCCAAAAGCCCAGCCTTTAAGAGAGGTTGCCGAAAAAATACCTCTGGAAAAACTTCTGGTCGAGACTGATTCCCCCTATCTTGTCCCTTTTCCCCTCAGGGGCGAAAAAAAGAGGAATGAACCGGCCCATTTGATAGAAACCGCCAAAGTTCTTGCTGGAATAAAGAAGATCTCGTTGGATAAACTTGCTTTCGCAACTTCTCAAAATTTCGAATCTCTTTTTATGTTTGAAATTAAAAATCTGAGATGCTAAGATAAGAGCGGCTTTTTGAATTGTATTAAATAAAGAATGTTCAGGATCCAGATGAGGATCAGAGCAACAAAGAGAGGATATAAAAAGGCCTTGGAAGATACACGTTATTTAGAAATTAAAGATGAGTGAATTAACCAGAAATTCTATCAAATCTCGCGTGGAAAAAAGTCCAAGCCTAAGAAGACTGTACAACAACATCATGAGGGACCTGGAAAAAGTAGAGCAGGAGCTCAGACTTTTTTCCCGCTCTCCAAATAAACTCATCTCCGATATCAGCACCTATCTTTTTCAAACAAACGGAAAAAGGATAAGACCTGCTCTCGTATTACTTTGTTCCAAATTATTCGGCTATAAGGGAAAAGAGCATATCCTGATGTCGACCTTGGTTGAAGCAATCCACGCTGCCAGCCTCATCCATGATGATATCATCGACAATTCAAAAATAAGGAGAGGAAGAGAGTCTATCCATGCCAGATGGGGTCCAAACATTACTGTTCTCTTGGGTGACTATCTGTATATAAAGGCCCTTGGTCTCTCTCTGCAGAGCCAGCACCGCCAGATCATCCAGATTCTTACCAGCATTTCCGCCAGGATGGTCGAAGGGGAACTGACAGAATACTATCTGAGCGGAAATCTGGATCTGGCTGAAAAAGATTACTTGGATATCATCAATAAAAAGACTGCATCTCTTTTCTCCGCTTCCTGCCAAATAGGAGGTATTCTTGGAAGGGCCTCCAAGAAAGAAGAAAATTACCTGGTAGAATACGGTGCAAATCTGGGAATGAGTTTTCAAATAATTGACGATCTTCTTGACTTTACAGGAGAGGAAAAAACCTTGGGCAAACCAATTCTTTCCGATTTTAGCGAAGGCCGCATCACTTTGCCCCTAATATACACTCTGCACAATGACGGCAGAGAAAATCGAAAACGTGTCGTTGAGTTAATGAAACAGAAGAATCAGGATAAGGAATCTCTTAAGGAGATTCTCAAAATCGTTAAATCCAACGGTGCGCTTGATTACACTTACAAAAAAGCAGAAGAGTTCTCGCATAAATCCAGAGAAATCATGTCTCAATTTCCAAAATCTACACATCAAGAAGCCTTGAGTTTATTATCAGAGTTCATCATAAAAAGAAGGAAATAAGCCTGTAATAAAGGGTTAGGGTTAAAAAAGCTTTAAAGGAATTCAAGTTATCCTTACTGCTTACTATTTACGCTTTACTAATTTTTGTGCCTCTACGAATTTTTCTCCTATGAATATTGTGGTGCTCGAGATGCAAAAATCTTCAGAGCGGGAAATGCGAAAAAATGAAGGCGCTACGGAGAAGAATTGATGGTTGAAATAGAAGTAAAAATCAGGATTGATGACATAAAAAACCTCGGAGAAAAAATCTTGGAGCTCGGAGCCAAACTGGAAAAAGAACGTTTCTACGAAGAAAACACACTTTATGACTTTCCTTCAAAGACGCTTTACAAAAAGCGCCAAGCATTAAGACTTCGCAGAATGAACAAGAAATCCTTCTTAACCTTCAAAGGACCCCCTCAGAAATCAAGGAAATTTAAAATAAGAGAAGAACATGAATCAGAAGTGAAAAACGAAAAACAATTGAGAAAAATACTAAAATCCTTAGGATTTATTCCTGTTTTCAATTATGAAAAATACAGGACAGTCTACAGAAAAAAAAGTTTGAAAATATCTCTGGATGAAATGTCTATAGGAAACTTTATCGAGTTGGAGGGCGAAAGAGAAGAGATCGTAAAATTTGCCAACGCCTTAGGCGTTTCAAAAAAAGAATTCATCAAGCTGGATTATATACAGCTTATTAAAAAAGAGTCGGAGAAAACTTAGATAAAATCTTAAGAAATCTCTCCGTCTAAGTCTTATCCCCCTTTTTCTGCTTTTTGGATTCTCCCTTAGTCTTTTCCTTAGGCTTTTCTTTAGCCTTCTCTTTAGGTTTCTCTTTGGATTTTTCTTTGGGTTTCTCTTTAGACTTCGCTACTTTCTTTTCAGCCCTGTCTTTATCTTCCTTTATTGGCTCTTCTCCTCTGTCTTTTATCTCTTCTCCGATGAAGCCTTCCTCTTTTGGCTTACGAACCTCTTCCTTTATAGGCTCAACAATATCAAAGTGCACTAATCCCTTAGCCACTTCCAGCTGAGCTATACGGATTGGATTCCTTGATTTAGATCTTAATCTTGGTTTACTCCCTCTTAATAACTGCTTTGCTCTCTTTGCTGCTAAAATGACAAATCTGAATTTGCTGTCTATTTCAGTGGATGTTTTCAAGTAATTCTATCTCCTCGCATCCTGGTTCCTGTATTCATTTTAGCAAGTAAGATACCAGAAATTTCAGAGGAATTCAACGAAAAAAAGCGAAAAAAAGGGGATAGGCTACTTTTTCTGTAGAGATTGTCCATTTGCGCAGAGGTTTGATTTATCAAATCTATAAAATAGAGACACAGTTCCCCTTCTCCAGGAAAAAGTAGCCTTTCCCTTTTTCATATCCCCTTTTCATTTATTTATAGAGCAATGTTCTGTGAAGGCACCTAATATTCTATGACAATATCATCAGACGTGTTAAAAATTTTATCCCCACCAGCAGAAGTTAAACGAAAATTCTGGTCTGATAGCCTCTTATATCTAATTGGAGTTCCCCAGGAATCTAGATTCGTACCAGGCTGACGACTAAACGCTTTTAGTTCCTTCAGGTCCTTTGGGGCTCTTCCTTCTTCAGTGATAAACATAAGAATTGCTGTCTTTAGAGTAGCCATATTTGCTTTTGTCAATTCAACCCTCATCTCACCGTAGGCCTCTACTTCTCTGGGCAGTTGCTCCTTTCCTCCCTTCATCATCCAGAGCAAATATACTATTCCTACTCCTAGCACAAGCACGACTAAGAAACCTCTTATTTTCATTCTTGTTGAGGACCAGAAAAATCAGAAGGATGAAAAATAACAACGGAAATCATCTGCTGTATTTTATAGTTTTCAGTCCTTGTTTTCAACCAAAGATATTTCTACAGATAGAGCCGGGAATATTAAATGGATTTCACATTTATGAGTGCCTGAAATCTGTAGGGGCTCGATTCATCTTGCGAAGGTGTTTGATTTATCTTCTGGGGGGCTTAGTTTATCTTGTGTAGGTATTTGATTTATCTTCTGTAGGGGCTTGATTCATCAAGCCCACCATTTTGAATATATAATGAATATATATAATATATTCATTTCATCGTTCAGGATAATTCCTGTATTGTGGATAATTAATCAAAAAATACTCAAAATTGATTTAGCCAAAAGAATGGTGGTAAAAAGAGAGTAATGAAAATTTTTTCATTGTATCGAGATTTTTTCACATTCCTGGACAAAATCACACCTGGCTCCAGCAAATGGAAAACTTATCTCATTCATTATTTTAAGCCCCACCAGGAATTCTTAGAAAATTACTTTTCTCATTTCCCTCTAATAGATGTTTCGAACCTAAGGCAAAGAGTCGAAAGGATTAAAGCCTCAGATTATTCTTTGCAGAAACATCTTACTTCAGTTTGTCCTCCTGAAAAAATAATAAGCGAGTCATACGAGAAGTGCAGGAGTATTGTCTCTTCAAAAGAGAAACCGGAAGTTTATATTTTCGTTGGTTTCTTCAGCCCAGATGCTTTCGTGATGAACTTTCGTGGAAAACCTGTTATCTGTTTTGGCCTGGAAAGATTCAGAGATTTCAGATTGCTCAGGATTCTTTTTGCTCACGAGTATGCTCATTTTCTTTTAAACTTAAGCAGCAGAGAAATTCCAAAAGATAAAAAATTGAAATGGCTCCTACTTTCAGAAGGAATAGGGACTTATTTTTCATCTTTGGCCTTTCCAGAATGCAAAATATCTGACCACCTCCTCATGAGAAGGGATAGACTAAACTGGTGTCAGGAACACGAGGACTATTTAAGAGATATCTATTGTTCAGGAAGATATCCTTCTGAAGAATTGATCGATTTTTACAGAAAGGGAAATCAAGAGCTCGATACTCCACCTCGAGCCGGTAAATATCTTGGCTTTCAAGCAGTGAGAAAATATTTATCTCAAGGCGGGGAAAAAAATATCAGCTCACTTTTCTCGGATAAAAAACTAGCCTTATCCTTAGAATTGTAGATTATTGACAATTTCTTTTTTCTACAAATCTACAGTCTAAAAAGGACAGTGAACTGCGGATTTCTATTCTTCACAAAAGTTTTGAATCAGAAAGCCTTTAGTCTGTCAGAACCTAAAGCTAAAATCAGAACAGGGTTAAAAAGAATGACCCGTCCAGGACTCGAACCTGGAACCCGCGGATTAAGAGTCCGCTGCTCTACCAGTTGAGCTAACGGGCCATGAAAAATCATTTTAAGTTTAGAGAAGTCCTTAAACGTTGTCAAATTGTGTAGTGCTTTTTTCACTACTATTAAATAGTCATTTTATCTATTAAACAAAAGGTGGGTTTGATAAATCAAACCCCTACACGATAAATCAAGCCCCTACGCAACAGGAATCAATCCATACATTTAAAAAGGTGGGTTTGATGAATCAAACCCCTACAACAAATCAAGCCCCTACATAAGAAAAAGCCAAACGCATACATAAAAAAAATTAAAACCGTTCAGTTTATTTATATAATCGAAAAGGTGGGTTTGATGAATCAAACCCCTACAACAAATTATACACCTACACAAAATTTGCACAGGCGAAAGGTTTTCTTTTATAATGGCAACAAAGAGGAAGGACCTCAATGAATTTAAACATCTTCTTAATCATATTCGCAGCCGTGCTTATCCTTCTCTTTTTCTTCTTTGTTATCTTCCTTTTCCTATCTTTGAAAAAGACTACTTCCAAAATAAACCAGCAGCTGCAGAACATGAGCACTCAATTCCAGAAAACAACGGGAAACATCGGCTCCACTTTGGGTGATGTTAAAAAAGACCTGGGAAAGATGGAAGAGGTAACCCGTGAAGTCCTGGAAAAGTCGAAAAACATCTCAAGCCTGGAAAATCTGCTCCGAGCCCCGAAATTCAGGGGCGGATTCGGGGAGCTAATCCTCGGTGACTTACTGGCTCAAATCCTCCCTCCTGCCCACTATGAGCTCCAGTATAAATTTAAAAGCGGAGAAAAAGTTGACGCCATCATAAGAATCGGAAACAATCTTGTTCCAATAGATTCCAAATTTCCCCTTGAAAATTTCAAAAAATATCTTACTGAAGAAGACAGTAAAGAAAAAGAAGGCTTAAGAAAAAAATTTATCACTGATGTTAAAAAACATATTGATGAGATTTGCGAAAAATACATTCTCCCTGATGAAGGAACTTACGACTTTGCCCTGATGTACATCCCCGCCGAGAACATCTATTATGAGACGATTCTCAAGGAAGAAAGCCTGGGCGAGGAGCGGAGTATTTTCTCCTATGCCATCCAGAAAAGAGTCCTCCCTGCCTCTCCTAACTCCTTTTTTGCCTATCTGCAGGTTATAGTGCTCGGACTCAAGGGCCTCCAAATTGAAAAATCAGCCCAGTATATCTTTCAGTCTCTGGCTCGGCTTCAAGGGGATTTAGGCCGTTTCAAGAACGACTTTCAGATTCTAGGCACTCACCTGGTCAATGCCAAAAGCAAATTTGACGATGCGGAGAAGCGTCTGGACAGATTCTCGGGTAAACTGGAACTCGTGAGCGAAGACAGGCCTGAAAAGCTTCCGGAAAAAACTGCCAGCAAGAAAAAACCTTCTTAATCTTCGCTGCTATTCTTTCCGCTTTTCCTTATACACTTTCACTTTTCTCAAAGAAATAGGCACCTAACAAAATCATCACTGAAGAAAATATCACCATAAAGATGAAATTTGAAAAAATTGAAAAAGAGGATACACCGATCAATGCCGCTCTTAAACCATCAACTCCGTAGGTGAGCGGGTCAAGCTTTGAAATATACCTTAACCAGACAGGAAAATTTTCAAGAGGATAAAGGGCACCGGATAAAAAGAAAAGAGGGAATATCACAAAATTCATCACAATGCTAAATCCCTGCATGTCTCTCATCTTAGAAGCGAATATCAACCCCAGCCCCAGGAAAGTTACCGCAATCAGAATCATGAAAACAATCGCCAGGAAAATCGATGAGACATTTAGAATCTTAAACCCCATGATATAAGAGATGCCAAGAATAAGAACTGCTTGAATCAACGCTGTCGTTGCCCCTCCTGCAATCCTCCCTAAGACGATAGAAACCCGGCTCACAGGAGCCACCATGATTTCTTTTAGAAACCCAAACTCTCTGTCCCATAAAACAGATAATCCACCAAAGGTTGACGAGAAGAGAATGCTCATCCCGATTATGCCCGGGACTAAGAACCGGATATAACCTACATCTCCGGCCACTCCTGGAATAGCCATTCTTCTAAACCCCAACCCGAGAAACGCCAGAAAAAACAACGGCATGGCTAAGGCTCCGACGATTCGAGACTTTGCCCTCCAAAACCGCTTCATCTCCCTCACCCACAATACATAAACAGCGGTTTTATTTATCATCTTCTCCTTCCGAATCTTCTTCTTAGTATCTCTCTGTTCCGCTCGGCCTGGCTGGCCTCTTCTTCTCTAATGGTCCTTCCAGTAAAATGGAGAAAAACATCTTCGAGGCTTGGTTTGCGCAAATGGACACAGGTGACATTTACTCCGTTTTCTCTGGCAACATTAATCAATTCTGGAATTCTCCTTTCTCCCCTCTCCATCGTCAAGCTCAAATTTTCATCGTGCCTCGTTATATTCTTTATCCAAGCCAGGCTGTTTATTCGGTTAACAAGAGCATCAGCATTCCCTTCAATTTCCAGGAAAACAACGTCTCCGCCGAGTATATCCTTTAATCGACCAGGGGAATCCATGGCAACAAACTTCCCTCTATCCATGATGGCGATTCTATCACAAAGGAAATCCGCTTCTTCCATGTAATGAGTAGTCAGAATAATTGTGACCCCGCCCTCTTTATTCAATCTTTTAATATAATCCCATATGTGACGTCTCGTCTGTGCATCAAGGCCAAGGGTAGGCTCATCGAGAAACAGAACATTAGGCTCGTGGATAAGTCCCCTTGCAATCTCCAATCTTCTTTTCATACCTCCGGAATATTTTTCAACCAACACTTTCTCTTTCTCCGTCAGCTCAACGAGCTCGAGGACCTCCTTAATTCTTTTTTTTCTCTCTTCTTTCTCTATTCCGTACATCATCGCGTGAAATTCCAGGTTTTCCTTTCCTGTGAGCTTTATATCAAGGGCGGGCTCCTGAAAAACAACTCCGATGGAGCGCCTAATATTGTCTTTATTCCTGGAGATATCATACCCGGAGACATCTCCGTATCCTGAAGTTGCCTTGAGCAGGGTGGAAAGCATGTTTATGGTCGTCGTCTTGCCAGCGCCGTTTGGCCCGAGAAGGCCAAAAAGCTCACCGGTTTTTACTGTGAACGAGATTTGGTCAACAGCAGTAAAGCCGTTAAATACTTTGGTTAAATTCTTGACCTGAATTGCGTAATTACTCATTTCACTATGGATAGAAAACTGTACTTAAATAAGATATATTATATCAATTTTTCATGAAAATCTTCTTTTTTCTAGGCTCCCGAATGCCTTGAGAACGAAAGGAAGATTATACGAAAAACCATGGAATTTTTTCCATAATTATGGCATTTTTTCTAGGATAGATGATTAAGCCATTCTCTTAGTTCTTTCCTCTTATGCGCTTTTATTTTGCTGAGAATAAAAGAATTATAATCATTCTAGACTATAGTTTTCTCATTCTAGGATGTTGGCATCTTTTTTGCTATTTATTATAGCAATTAAGATTTATGGTCCTGTTTGGCTGGCTGGCAGGGCTCCTCACCCATCCTCCAAACCCACTTAATCCCCAAAACAGCCAGCTTCCTTTTATTTTATGACTGCCAGGAAAGGACTTAAAATTTTTAGCAGCAAAAAACTTACAATCCCCACTGAAACGGCAGCACAGAATCCGATCCAGAAAGGTTTGGCTCCAAGCTTCTTCAATTTCTTAATATCTGTTCCGAGTCCCACCCCAGCCATAGCAACGGCAAGAAAATATCCTGCCCATTGCTTGACTATTGAACAGAGGCTGTTCCAGAGTTCTTGCTCACAACAAAATAGTCGCCCATGGACCTGAGCACAGCCATGGCGATGAATCCAAGGATGAAAACCGGAAAGAGCGAAATAATGTTCACTTTTTTTCGGAAGGGTGATCTATGTCTCTTGACATATGTATAGGCCACAAACGGAATGACCAAGGCCATAAACGCATTGCGGACAAGTTTGGTCACGATGGCCACATCTGCTCCTGTAGGATTTACCGCCTGAGATTGACCAAGCCAAAGCTGATCATACATGATACCAGCACCCGCCACCTGGGCGGTTTCATGGATGGAAGTTCCCATAAATATCCCTGCTTCCACATGAGAAAGGGATAGAACCAAATGACTCAGGTAGGGATAAAGAAACATGGCTATGACAC
>SMTZ1_10001260_pt1 | contig 25062 bp, 18 predicted proteins | sample DeeMarSWOR136_30_FD_25667 | JGI IMG/M metagenome (IMG submission 25667) | reverse complement strand
TTTTGAGTAATTTTATCCAATTCACCAACCAACACAGTTTCTCCTAATCCTGTAGATCGCATTTTCATCTATACTAACCTCCTCCATTTTCTTCCCCTCAGAACTGAGTATAATCATTGAGCATTATCAGTTGAGAGATCTTACCTTTAGCTTCCACCACTTGAATTAATAGAACACCACTTAAAGTAATCAATAGAAGCAAATTCCGCCTTCAACTGGTAAGGCCTGACCTGTCACCATATCGCTTTCATCAGAGGCGAGGAACACAAGCCCTCCCACCAGATCCTCAGGCATTAGCTTCCGATACCTCAATTGCATTTGATTGATTAATGCATCTTCTGCCTTAGGTGGAAGATGGGACATAAAATTTTCTGTCGCTTTATCCCAGGTACCTCCTGGCATGAACGCATTTACTCTAATATTATCGTCTGCAAGCTGTGCAGCCATCTGTCTCATCATCCCTATCTCCCCTGCCTTAGTTACAGCATAGTGCATGCAGGGAAGTCTTCCCACTACCCAAAAAACAGAGGAAACAATGATGATATTCCCTTTCTTCCGTTCCCGCATATAGGGTAAAACTGCGCGAGCACTTAAGAAGGGTCCTTTGAGGCTTACCGCCATAACCCAGTCCCACTCATCAGGATCGATTGTCTCAAAAGGCTGGGATTTAAGCTGACCATAAATCCGTGCATTAGCCACCAACACATCAATTTTGCCAAAGGCTTATTTTGTCTTTGCTGCCATTTCTTCGGTACTCTTTACCTCTCTCATATCCACCTTGATACCAATGGCTTCTCCACCTTTGCTCTTGATCTCATCAACTACCTGTTTGGTATCAGTTGAATGGGCACAAACAGCAACCTTTGCCCCTTCATTTGCCAATCCTAAACTAAAGGTCTTCCCTAAGCCCGAGGGCTCCTCCTGTAACGATACATACCCTGTCCTTTAATAACTAGTAATTCCCTGTAGCTTGCTACAGGGATGGCTCTGTGATAAACAGAGTACATGGGAAATGAAAGTGTAGAAAAAGGTTATCACTGTGTATGGCAAATACATTATCACATTGTATTTCCTGTAAAGTACCGAAAGGCACTTTTGTATAGGGAGCTAACAAAGATTATAGTTGATATAGCTCAAGATATAGAAGAACGTTACGCAATTGAAATGGAAGCGATAGGGATCGAAATGCACATGTGAACATGGTCTAAGATCATATGCCCTTCAACTAGCTTGCCCTCTCTCTGCTGAGCCAATCCGTGAAATACAGACCGTAAATACTTTCTCAATTGACCAAACAGACTATTTTTGCGATACGTTGGGATGAAAACAACATGATATTTACAATCCCATCTAGAATGTGTCAAACTGCAAAAATCTGACATGGTTCCTCCTTTCTAAATTTCTATCAAGCCTGCAAAGGAGGAAATATGTCAATTCCTACTAAAGGTCAAACCTTTTTAAGTCGCCAGTGGTTTACCAATTTGAATTAATAAATAAAATACCTTACATGATAAGTTCATATTGTAAATTTCGAAATGCTAATAATGTATACCTAGATTAAAACAACCATTTAAATTTCTTGCGAGACTGTCGAAAAACTCTAAAACACTCATTTTGTGCTTTGTAACTATTTGATTTTACTATACACAAAATTTACAAAAACAGCCAATTTGGCCTTTTTCGACAGTCTCTGCTACATCTTCCACTCTTAAATTTGCTAAAGTTTCCCTGCTAAGTTTTCCCATGTTTTTATACATTTGGAAATGATCGTCGTATCGATGATTCAAGAATCTTTTCGATGTGAACTGTAGCAAGGGTTTGAAGTTTGACAAGAAATTTCGTGTTCTCATGCTTTATCTGATTGACCTTCTGCATAAGAGACTCATTGAGGATCTTTCCAACACGATAAGGGTTAAGTGTGGGCTCAAGCGGCTCAGTAGATAATAGGCTGAAGAGATAGTTGATGTCTTCTTCATGAAGTACCTCAAACATAGCAACTTGTCCAATAAAATCTTTATAGTCGTGATAATGGGGAAAGGTATCTTCCCACCATGTTATGTATCTTTTCACACCTTCTCGGTTGAGTTTGTTTTCACGAAAAGCCAAAGTTATTGCATGTCCTGCTTTATATCCACACATCATGGAGCCGGTACATTCCGCTTCTCCTGTCCATACTGAATCCCCGATAAAGATGATATTATCCACATAAGGAGTTGGAGCCGGAGACCACATGTTCAAGATATGGCAGTTGTGTCGTACGATCTCTATATCTTCAAACCACTGAGCGTAGGAACTGTTTTTAAAAAGGTAAACCACATCATCTAAGACATTCGCACCCCCTTCGAGTGGAGATGACATAAAACCACCCCACAACCAAAACTCTGCATCTGGATATGGGCAGGGAAGAACGATAAAGGTCATAGGTAGCTTGTTCTTGCGATGGTAAAAAACCATCCAGTTAAAGGCATTGGGATAGGGACAATTGAAATGGTTGAAATAAATTCCGACACCTGATTGCGTTCCGTAGAAAAGACGCTTCTTATTCATACCGGTTAACCGGGCAATTCTAGAATTTATCCCATCTGCAGCAACCACAAATATGCCCTCAAAACTCTTACCTTCCCTTGTGCAAACTTTTACACCTGTTGAAGTTCTTATTACATTGATCACATTAGTCGAAGGAAAAACCTCACAGCCGTTTTCTTTGGCATCTCTTAAGAGAGTCTCCAAAAGTTGTTGTTTGCTGTACGTGACTGAGAGACGTTGCCCCTGGCTTTCACTCTTCTTATAGTCTCCCAGTTGAACAGTATGCTTTCCATCGGGTGAATAAAAGTTCCAGTTATAGAAAGAACAGTAAGGTCCGTCATAGTCTACTGAAAAGCCAGTCTCGGGGAAAACTATCTTTTGGTTATTCTCGTTAAAGTACATCCTCTCGTTGATATACCTCTCATTCTCAATTGCCATCATGGTTGCACAGGTCCTGGTAATCTTTGTGATATTCGTTTTTCTTTCTAGCAAGGCTACGCTGAATCCGTTTTCAGAAAGAATCTTGGCTGTCATGCATCCTCCTGGACCTGCCCCTACAACTACTACATCATAGTGCTTCACATGAAAACTCCTTTGGAATTCTGTTATCTTTTATAACTTATTAATCAGAGTATAAAATAGTTTAATTTTTTTCTTGGTTCTTTTTGTGAAATCATACACAATGCGGGCACCAGAGGTAATGGTTTGAGTCGATTAATTAAATTATTTTATGCTCCCAGTAGTAATTCCTATTTGCTTTTATTCACACTTCAATTTTTTGTAGCTACTCTTTAGAGATCTTTAGCAATATTTTCAAGTCCTAGTTCCTTCAGTTTTTCCTCTGAAGGTTTTCCTGTTTTGGGATCCCACCCCATCTTCTCACAATACTTACTTATGAGGGTTTGCAGGTCTATGGTTATCCCTTTAAGAGGGCCTGTTGTAAGGGGAGGATCTCCAATCATTCTACCTGGTACTTTCCAATCAGAGAGTCGAACTCCCTCACGGATGTTAAATGCCATTCGAAGATTGGCTATTCTTTCTCCGATGGTGAGAAGGTCTTCTAAGGTATAGTTTCTTCCTGTAATATACTTTATAAATTGGGGAATCATTTCGACACCGTAAATCCACACTGCAAAATAACAGAGCCCTGATGCATTCACGATATGAGAAAAGTTACTCATATAACGATGAATTTCTCCCTTCCCTTTATACACGTATTTTTCCATTTGCTTAAGGGGAATTCCAGGAATGACAAATCCACTCTCAAGATAAGATGATCCCCCTTGCATATGTCGGGCAGGAGTGGCATCGGTGCAGTAGGTCGTTCCATAGCCGGGTGTACATCGAGGGTCGTGCATAGGAATTTCTTGTCCTCCCAGGTGCATGGCAAATTGTTCTGACCCTTTTCCAATCTTCTGGGAAGCGATTCGTGTTCCATCAGCCAGGATTTCTCCCAATCCTTCTCTTTTTGCTATTTTCTCACTTATAGCTACAATAGCCTGATGATTCCCCCAAGTGAGTTCAATGCCATCGGTATCATCTTTAGTGAGAATCCCGTTTTCGTAACATTCAATAGCAAAGGCAATAGTCCCCCCTAGTGAGATTGTATCAAGTCCTGCCCGGTCACAGATGTCATTGATCTTGATAATGGATTCCAGATTATCATTAAGACAGAGCGAACCTAAGGCAGTCAGGGTCTCGTATTCCGGCTTATGTGTCTCACAGGCATATGGTCCATTTTCTACCTTCACCTCTCCACCGCAAGCAATAGGACATCCCCAGCATGCATATTTTTTCTTCTGATAACTCACCACAGTCTTATCGCTGATGGCAGCTGCATTGGGGAAATCTATCTCACCAACGCCTCCCCAGTTTTTAATGGGTGATTCACCATTTGAGACAAACATAGCCGTAACTCCACAGGTCCCAAAGCCTGATAAGAGTTGAAAGTATGGACTCTCCTTACACTCTGCAATCAATTTTTGGCGCAGGCTCTTGGCCATCTCCTCATTTGCCAAGGGAATTTTTCCAGTGCCTTTCACCACAATGGCTTTGAGCTTCTTTGATCCCATCAATGCTCCCAGACCTGAGCGAGCCGCAGCCCTCCACTTATCACTGATAATGCATGACATAAAAGAACGCTTTTCCCCTGCGGGTCCGATGCACGCCAAACGGATATCGGTACCCAGCTCCTCTTTCATCCGATCTTCCAGCTCATTGGTATCTAAACCAGCGTAAGATGTGGCATCTCTCAACTCGACTTTTCCATCCCCGACCCAGAGATAAACCCATTTGCTACTTGCTCCTTCAAAAAAGGCTGCATCGTATCCTGCTCTTTTCAGTGCGGGGCCAAAGAATCCTCCCGAGTTGGCATCTCCCCAGGTTCCTGTGAGAGGGGATTTACCCATGACTGTATATCGGGAGGAACTTATAGCTGGTGTTCCGGTTAAGGGGCCGGTTGCAAAACCTAGTATGTTTTCTGGATCAAGGGGTTCTACACCGATTCTCTGTGTATCGTAGATGAGTTTTACCCCTATACCATAACCACCAAGGAATTGTTCATACAGCGCTTGTTCCGGTTCCATTACCTCAATTGAACCTTTGGAAAGATTGACCCACACAATTTTCCCCAAAATACCTCCTTCCATCTCTTTACTCCTTTCTGTTAATAGTTAATTTTACAATAAACAGCAGTATGTGTAACTAACTTCAACAACGACTTTCCATTTTCAAACTTTCTCAAAAAATTCTATCTTCACTTTGCTTGGCCCTTCCACCGTAATTGTTTTAATTCTTCCTTGTTGAGCAACATCCATCTCCACTGGTCCAGATATAATCTCAACTTTTTCCCTTTTAAACTTCTCTATCAATCTAGAGAGGTCATCAGTTTCAAAGGAGATCATAAAGATTCCCAGATTAGGGGGCTTGGCTACAGATGTTAAAGATTTCCCTTTTAGGGAAAACTTGAGAAATTCTACCAAAGGACCTTCACTCCCTTCTTTATTGAAAAAGGCAATCCTCACATCAGTTCCTGGAGGAAGAGTGAGAACCTCATCCACTAATCCTCGGGGCAATTTATAGTCTCCTTGGGGTGTAAGCCCCAAGATGTCTTTGTAAAATCTAATCACTTCATCCATGTCTTCCACCATCTGGGCAGAATCCACAATTTTTCCATAGTCTTCCTTTATCTCTGGCTTGGGAGAACTCACTATCTCAATGTGGGCAATGGGCATCTCATTGGGCCCTATTAAGATGGCTTCCTTCACACCAAATGGAAATGGGTAAGTTATAGGAGGAGAGAGAAATGTGAACCCCTTTTTGATCAAATTGTTATAGGTTTTATCTAGATCCCTCACCAAGAAGGCAATATCATAAATTCCATAATCCCATGGCTTAGCTTCTTCTCTGATCATTCTCCCTGAGTGGGGTCGAAACTCAATCAATTCTAGCAAAGTAGACTGCTCCTCATTCTTTAAGAACACAGCTCGTGCCTTTGTTCCCTCGTAAAGATTCCCAAGATGTTGAATCATATCAGGCTCTAAATGTTGATCAATAACAACTTTCATTCCCACCCAATCTCTATAAAATGCTAAGGACTCATCCATATCTCTCACACTAATTATGATTCTTTCAATTCCACTAGTAATCATCTCTATTCTTCATTAGGGTTGAATAACATCTTGAAAAAGTAACCTCTATTCCTTTTTATATCTTGGTGCTTCTCCCATTAAGTTGATAAAAAAGGCCATTGCTATCTATTCTAGATAAAATATTTACTGACAAAACCAAATCCAGAGGAGTTAACAATGTCCAAGCGAGTAAGAGTTAGTGAGTAAATGGTAAATATGAATAAAAAACTATAGCAATAAAGGTAGAACCAGATAAGAGGTATAAGTCTATATGTCACAGATATAAGGGACATACAGAAGATATACACTACCATAACCAGAGGACTATACACTTTCAAATAGCCTGAAAAACGATTTCAACCAGATCATATACCTTTAATGACTTTTTGCTCTTCTCAATGGCATCATTAAAGTTTTGTTCACAATAAGGACAACAGGTCACTAAAGCCTCTGCTCTGGTAGACTCCGCTTCTTCAATTCTTTCTTCAGCAGTCCATAAGGCAAAATCTTCAAAAGCCACTTTTACCCCTCCACCTGATCCGCAGCACCATGCATTTTCTTTGATCCGTTCCATCTCAATCAATTCCACACCCGGAATGCTTTTCAACACCTCTCTTGGAGAATCATAGACCCCAAAAGTTCCTCTCCTGAACTCTTTAGAAGGATTTAGCTTTCCGAATTCTACTCTCGTACCTTCCCAATGGACATAAGGTTCACTCCTTCTTCCTAAATGGCACGGATCATGATAGGTTACATTTAAATCAATTCTTTTTGAAAATTTTAATTTATTCTCTTTTATGAGTTGATCAATAAATTCTACAATGTGGAGTACCTGAAAATTCATCTTTCCCCAAGCAGGATACTCCGATTTGAACATCCCGTAGCAACCAGCACAAGAAGTTACTACCTTACTAAACCCTAACTGATTAAAAGTCTTGATATTATTTTTTGCAAGTTCAATAGATACCTCCCTATCACCCACACGATAGGCAGGACTCCCACAACATTTTTCCTTTGCCCCCAAAATGCCTATATCTACCCCTCCCCTTTTCAAAATCTCTATTGAAAATCTAGGTAATTTATAGAGTTTTGGATCATAAGCAGTGCATCCAGCATAAAAAAGGACATCGGCCTTTTCTTTAGTTATATCTTTTACTTCAAGATCTTTGGCCCATCTTTCCCTCTTTGCACGAGGTTGGCCCCATGGGTTGTAATAGTTTTTTATGTTAGCTACCAAAGACCTGTGTTGAGGCAAAGGCGACCACTCCTTGTAAGCCTTAGCCCTGAGTTCCTCTAAAACCTTTAAAGGTTCCAGATCGATACAGCGTTTGCACATCACATCACATGCACCACACAGCGAACATCTATAGATTACATCTAAAAGCTTAGGAGTATATCTCAACTCATCATCTATTATTCCAAGAACGACATCCATTCTTCCCTGGGCACTATAAGCGTCAAATAGATATTTGCTAAGACTAGGGCATATTTTAGAAAAGCGGAGGCTTCTCATATAAACATGATCCATCCACTTGCAATTTGAACATCTGACACAATTTAAAGCATCGTATCGGTATTCCTCCAGGCCCATTTTTTATCCCCATTAAAAACAGAGTTTTCCAGGGTTCATTATATTATTGGGATCAAATATATTTTTAATCTTCCTCAAAGTAGCTGTGTAACTAGTTGCCCTACCATACGCAATTTTAGATTGGATACCATAGGGAGATGTAAAAAGAGCACCTTTACTATAAAGCATCTCGTTGGCTTCACTATAAAGACCTCTCACCTTCTCTACTTCATCTAGGTCGTCTGGTTTATAGGACAGTCCAAATTCACAGTAACAAACCCTTCCTCTCTCAATAGGTTGTATGTAACATCCTATATATTTTGCATCATATCCCTTGTTAAAAGCCAGTTCATAAACAGGTTGAATAAATTCAGGAATCCTATTCAATTTCATGTGAAAGGATAAATCTTCATGGCCTTCCTTTTCTCTAAATTTCCAGTATGGATCGGTTTCAACCCAGGGTTGCCTAATTCTCTCTAATAGAATTTTGTCGTCACCTAAGGTACCAGGAAGTGTAGATAAGATATTGAGAGACAGATTGGATGCCACTTCCTTTAAGACTTCTTCTTCGTATTCAATTTTTTCCTCCGGACGTCTGGGGCCACCTGCTAAACAAAGAATAAGTGTCCAAGAGGGCAAAACCTCTTTCAATTGTTCTAATTCGTTCTCACTTCTTGCAAGAATGGATGCTAGGTAGGTTTGGTTTAATATGAAGCATTCGTTTCCGATCATACGCCTTTGGATTCGATAGGTCGGCTCAATTAAATCCTCAACCTTCTCAAAGGGAATGAAAAATAGCTTTTGTAATTTAGGAAGGTATTCCACCTTGATGTTCATCCAGGTAACAATGCCTAATGTTCCCTGAGCCCCCAGAAAAAATCGATAAAAATCTAGCCCTGGCCCATGTGGTCCGACTAGATCAGATAAGCTCTCGTCAGGAGCGCCAGGTGCTGAGGCTGAACCGGTTCTAAGAATATCTCCTCTAGGTAGGATCACCTCCATTGTTAAAACAGGATCTCCATATTCAAATTTGGGGATGAGCATGGGTTCCCTTTCCAGATGGCTCGACAGCACTGATTTTAAAGGGTGAGGGGAAAGTGGGTTCAGCGCCATCAGGCGATAATTGGCTAATACTTTCTGTAGTTGACCATAGGTTACCCCGGGCTCAATCCGAACTGATCTGTTTCGCTCATCAATGTTCAGAATCCGATTCATTCTTGTCATGTTTACTACTATCCCCCCCTGATTGGGAATAGTGTTACCGTGAAAACCCACACCAGAACTTCGTGGAATAACAGGAATACTATTTCTATTGGCGAGTTCTATTATTCTTTGAACTTCCTCTCTCTTCTCTGGTAATACTACATAGTTTGGTCTTATGGGAGGGTTAATGCTATAGTCCTTGGAATACTTATCTAGGATGTTAGGATTATCAGTTGCATACTCATGACCAACGATATTAATTAACTGATCCAATATATTATAATTTAGATCCATTCCACCTTTTCCTACGATATGTCATACTTAAATAAGACAGTAAGCACCAGCGAAGTAAACCTTCAACCTTATGCTAAATTCTCTAAATCAATGGATATATTTAGTAAATATACATCCATTTCAAGTGTAAAAATTATTTTAAAAGACTTTTAAGATCATGGGGTTATAAATACAGTTAATATAAAAATTTTTGTTAAACTAAGATAATAATTCTATTCAATAGGTATCACACCTTAGCCCATAGGTTTCTATTAGTCCTTTTAAATGGTTTAGGTGTTCTTCGCTAGGAACCTCTACCTTCTTTAAATGGTATCTTTTACCTACAATTTTATATTTTCCAACTCCTAATTTATGGTAGGGAATTAAGTTAACCTCTTTAAGGCCAATATCCTTGAGAAACTTTACAGTCATAGTTATATTTCCCTCAGAATCGTTGTAACCAGGTATTACCGGGATGCGAGTTATGACAGAAGTATCCGTTTCTAAGATTATGGATTTGATGTTTTGGATTATCTTCTCATTAGATACACCTGTTAATCTAAGGTGTTCTTTCGAATCAAAGCATTTGATATCATAGAGGACAAGATCAACAAAATTTATCACCTCCCTCAGTATGTTCCAATCAGCATAACCACTTGTATCCAAAGCCGTGTGGAATCCTCTTTCTTTACACTTTTTAAGAAGATTGAGGGTAAATAAGGGCTGATCTAATGGTTCTCCTCCTGAAAGGGTAACTCCTCCATTGGAATTACGATAAAATAGCGCATCCTTTTCAATCTCTCTTATTACATATTCTACTGAAAGATATTCTCCTATTACTCTTAAAGCCTTATTGTAACATGCATCAACACAGTTATACTCCTTACAAGTTCTGCATAGTTTCCTATCAATATGGATTGGATCACCTTCATTAACTATTCTTATTGCTTTTCTAGTACAAGCATTTACACAGGCATAATCCTTCACACATTTTGACTCACTGTAACCAATCTCAGGAAAATCCATAATGGACTCAGGATTCTGACACCAAAGACATTTAAGAGGACATCCCTTTAGAAATACCGTGGTCCTAATCCCTGGGCCATCATGGATTGAATATCTCTGAATATTAGAAATGAGACCAAGTGTATCTCCTATTTCTGACAAGTATCTCCTCTACTTCTTCCTTTTTCCTAAGTTTACATGCTAGAGAATTCGGTTCTTCTGATAATTTCATCCTGAACGTCTTTACTCAGTTCTACCCAGTAAGCAGTGAAACCAGCCACTCTCACCAAGAGATTACGATATTTTTCGGGATGCATCTGCGCATCTCTTAGCATCTTACTATCAACCACATTGAACTGTATGAAATAGCCTCCCAGATCAAAGAAGGTCTTAATCAGGGATAAAAGTGATTTTGAACCCTTTAAGCCTTTAAGGGCAGTAGGATGCATTTTCATGTTAAGCTGCACCGATTTATAGGAAAGTGCATCTATTTTCGTAGCTGAAAAAATTAGAGCAGTAGGTCCGGAGAGATCTGTTCCTGGAAAGGCAGAAACAGCCCCATCACAGAGAGAAACACCTGCCTTCCTTCCATCTGGGAAGGCACCGCAGGCTTTTCCAAAAGGAGGATGAACGGTAACAGAATAGGCAGAGGGAAATAGAGGCTCCCCGAGAGGACTTATTATCTTTAAGGATTCCCCAGCTATAAATTTGTAAAGATCAGAGGCAATCTGGTCCACAAAATTTAAATCATTTCCAAATTTGGGTGCATCCAGGAGCTTTCTATGGATTTCTTCTTTACCTTCAAAGTTAACTTTGAGAACTTCTAGTAGCTCTTTCATAGTGAAAAATTGGTTTTCAAAAACACAGTACTTGATGGCAGCGAGGGAGTTTGCAACATTGATAAGACCCGATATGAAAAGAGAAAAAGATTGATTGTACCTTGCTCCCAGTTCATCCATGCTCTTTCCTTTCTCCAAACAATCCTCAACCAGAACTGAATGATAGACTAAAGGAATGGTATGTGGATGAAAACCCATTGCGAAATTGGTGTAGCTGGAAAGGAGCCTTAGACCATTAACTAACTGTCTTTTAAAGGCCTCAACTATCTCCTCATAGTTCATCTTCTCCACCTTACCCGTTTTTATTCCCATGGAAATCCCATCTCTGGGATCTATTCCATTATTTAATGCTAACTCCAAGAATTTTCCCATATTAATAAATCCCAAAGGGCAGGGCAGCTCCCCATAGGATTTTCCCGGAATCACCATATCAGAGCACCCGCCAATGGCCCAATCTCTGACATCCTCAATGGAAGCATTATTATAATGGAGAAAGTGGGCTATTGCCACCTTGTCACTAAACCAGGCAGGCATACCGATTCCCGTCTTATCAAGTTCTATAGCCTTAAGTAGAAATTTTTCGCTTAGTTTATTGTTATACCTTATGGAGATAGTGGGCTGATTGGTTTGCATAGTGATTGCAGATTCCAAGATCAGAGTGGAGAGCTCGTTACTGGCATCTTCTCCTTCTTTAGTGCATCCTCCAAGAACCATGTTGCAGAAAAGATTTCCTGAGGTGAAAGCCTCCCAAACGGTAGGCAGAGCTCTTTGGATCTCAGTATGTTTAACCCGTAAACACTCCAATAATTCAAGGGCCTGTTCTTTGGTGATTATTCCTTCTTCTCTATCATTTAAGTAAAAGGGGCACATGTATTGGTCAAATCGACCTGGAGAGTTTCCAATAGGGCCACATTCCAATTGTCCAACCAAAAAGGTAAACCAATATGATTGTAATGCCTCATAAAAAGTCCTTGCTGGATTTGCGGGAACCCATTTACAAGTTTCTGCAATATTCTCTAATTCCTTTTTTCTAATAAGGTTAGATTCCTCTATAGCCAACCTTTCCGCCTCAAGGGCATAGTTTTCAGCGAACTTGATCACCCCCTCACAGACTACCTTTGCTGCCAGCCAAAAGAATACTTTGTTCATCTCCTCCATGGTTGGGTGATAGTTGACATTTCTAAGATCAGATAGTTTATTCTCTATTTCTTCTAAGATTCCATTAAACCCTTGATTTAACACTTTAGGGAAATTTAAGACTAGTCTTCCCTCAAAGGCAGCATACAAGAAAGGAGTAAGAACAAGATGAGATTCCATAGCCTCATAAAGATGGTTCTTAGTTGTTTCTTCCTTAAATAACTTCCTAGCTAAACAGGCAAAAGACTTCCCTGTCCAATAATCCAATACATCTTTGATCTTTTTTCGTTCTTCTGGGGTTAAAACTAACCTATAGGTAACAAAATCCTTGGCGATACCTCCACCTTTTCCTAAATCGATAAATTTTTCCTCCTCCTTAAGAGTCTTCTTAAATACATTATTAATCCAGGAAACATCTAGGTCAGGGAAAAGGGGGGCACCCCTGACAAATTTAGTCTGATTACCTATAATTAATTCCCCTTCGTGGATAACAGGGGTAATCTTTTCAAGCACATATTTTAACCCCTTGGCTCTTCTCAGGATGATTGGCTCTCCTTCGGTCTGTTTCATCGACTCTGTAAAGTAAATTGCTCTTTCTGGGCAAATGGTTAGCTTTTCACTCAAATGCCTTTCCTTTAACACTCTTGTCCTTTGGGTTGAGGGTTCCCGCTTAATCTCCCTTTCTATTATCATCTCGGTAACTTGTGCCATTTCTCTACCCTCGAATAAATATAATTTTTCTCTTTTATAATTTTTTGATTACAAGTAGAATTTTTGTTTGATATGTTGGATAGCTTTACTGATAGGGCATATTCTGCCTCTTAATGATTATTCTTTGTTATCGATGCATCCTAGTGTAATATAAATCTCCATCTTCCTTATTTTTGGTCATTTGAATAAATCTTGTGGGATTTGAAAGGTCATCCTTATCGAAAGCCTTTTTAATCTCCATTAAAAGGTTATGGTAGTTACACATTTCTGGTCCTAATATGTCATGAACAGCACCATACTGCATTCCTGTGTAAGCCTTTATTTCAAGATCCCGCTTCAATTGCTGACGCTCATGCTCTAAAACTAGTTCAATATTTTCCTTCGTATTTTCGAAATAGGAGGTCATCTCCCCATGGGCATGATGACCAAAATCGTAACTGAGAATCCAGCCTGCCTCTTCCTTATCATCTACAAAAGGTGGCATGAATTTTCTTTTGATCTTGATACCGTCCTTTAAGAATTTTAGAGCGTGATCCATTGAATCAAAACCGAGTTTTTCTGAGATGAACAACCCCCCTGGTCGATAGGCACAGTTAGTATAGGAAGGCTGAAAGCAATCGGCAGCGCCAGTATCAGGCCCGCGCTTTACCATAGTTGCCCCCGTCTCAATAGCAATATCCTGTAAAACCCTCTCCTCATAATCAGCCTGTTTTTCCGAGGCGAAACCTACAAGCAAGACACGAATAATATTCGGCCTTTTCTCTTCAAGGTATATCTTACTCTTCTCATACAGTTGCCAGTATTCTTCTTTTGAGGTTGCCCTCCTTAAATCCCTCCATAGAGATTGAACCCTCATACAAACAGTTCCTATCTCAGCCCTTCCTATCTCAACCATTGCATCGACAGCTGCCTCTGGGGTAGGATAATTGAGGATATACCATCTAAATCTATCCGAAGGTAATGAGAAGGTTGTATTCGGTGAAACCCCGAAAGGTTCTGGAGTGTAAGATTTAGGTAAGGGGAAGAGCTTAACTGAAACCTTGGTAACAAACCCCATACCTCCCGTTGAAAAATATCCCCTTCCCAGACCTCTAAGATCAGGTCCTGGCCCTTCACCCCAGAAATACTCGTCACTAGAAGAGATAGCAGACCCTGTCTTTACAATTTCACCATCTGGTAAAACCCATTCTATGGCCATTAATCTCCTATTAGCAATTCCAGTTCGATGGGCAGTTACCGGAATGCCAAAGGCAATATGATTAGCTAAAACTGAAATTTGTGCCCCAGCTAGAGTGCTGGGTACAAATAGTCCATGTTTCATAGCCTCACATTGGAGTTGGGAGTAAGTCACATAGGATTCAACTGTAGCGTACATGTTCTCAACATCTATTAGACATTTGTCCATTCTTTTGGGATCAATAATGACAGTATTAGGCCGAAGGGGGGAGCAAAAACCGATAAAAAATGTGCTGACGGGAATGAAGGGAAATTTATATCGATTAGCCAATCTGACAATGGCTTGAATCTGTTCAGTATTTTTTGGAAGTACTACACAGGCAGGGCTTATGCTTCCTCGATCGAAAAGACCCATACCAAAACCACCCCTAGAATAGGCTTTACAAATGGATGGATCGTTTGAAATGTATTCAACTCCCACAATGCTTTCTAATGAATGATAAATAACTTTCGGGAATTCCACTTTCACTCCCTTTCAATTAATTTATTTTGTCTTCTTTTGAAATACTAATCTATGTTCATTAAATAACTAGAAATAGCAGGACATTTATCAACTGATTCAGAAAAGATTTTTTAAATTAAATGACCTTTTCTTCTTTTAAGCTTTCGATTTTTTGCTTTGAATATTGTAATAGAGTTGTATAAACTTCCTCATTATGCTGACCTAAAAGGGGGGCTGATGTCTTGACTTCTCCTGGGGTAGCAGAAAGTTTAGGCACTACACCCATTACCTTTACCTCTCCAGCTTTGGGGTGTTCGATCTCTACAAGCATCTCCCTTGAGAGAAATTGAGGATCCCGAATAAGCTCATCCACACTAATTATTCGGCAGCAGGGGTTACCAGAACCTTCAACAATCTCTATTATTTCACTTACTGTTTTAGTTCTAGCCCATTCTGCAATATAGTCAGTCACCTTGTTTGGATCTCCATCTTTAAATTCTTCTATCCCTATAATTCTGGCCCAATTATCTTTCCAGGGTTTGAGGGCGGCACTCAGGATCACATACCCATCCTTCGCCTCATATAGATCTGTTGCTACTACATAGGGATATGCATTTCCCCATCGCCCTAGCAATTCTGAAACGGAATTTCCAAGGGCTGCATATCTCACGATTCTATCACCAAGGGTAAATGCTACAGAATCCATTATGGAAACATCAACCCACTGTCCCTTTCCTGACCTTTCTCTCCAGTATAAGGCTGCTAGAACCCCATAAACAGAAAACAGAGAAGCAAGCTCATCTGCTATCATAACCCCAACCCTAACTGGAGGGTGATCTGGATAGCCCGTAATCCCCATCAACCCTCCCATGGCCTGACCAATATAGTCAAAAGATGGTTTTAATTTGTAGGGACCATCTTGCCCGTATCCTGAAATAGAAACCATAATGATTCTGGAATTGATCTCGCTTAGCGACTTGTAACTGAATCCAAATCTTTTTATGGTACCTGGAGTGAAATTTTCAATGAGAATATCTGATTTTTTTACCAGTTCTTTGAATATTTCCTGTCCCTTTTTTGTATATAGGTCTAATGTAATGCTCTTCTTATTCCTGTTGAAGGTTAAAAAGACGAGATTTTCACCTTTAAGACCAGGGCCATGAATCTTTGGAGACCTTTGCCTATCACCTGCTCCTGGGGTTTCGACCTTTATTACCTCTGCACCTAAATCTGCCAAATATGAGGCAGTTAGAGGCCCAGCCCAAAATTGTGAAATCTCTAATACCCGTACTCCCTCAAGCGCCTTTTGCATATCATCTTTCCTCCAATAGATTCTATTTTTTCTTTCGATCATTTAAAAATTAAAATGGAATGTATTTTATAATATCTTGATTATTTAGTGGGAAAACCTGCTTTCACTACGGGAGCAATAATCTCTTCCAGAGGCTCTGTACGCATCCGCTTAAGTTTCGCGGCAACCTCTGGTCTTTTTGCCTCAATGGTAGGCATCGCCTTCCCCAAGGCTTCAAAGAGAAAGAGAGGAGAGGTATAAGGGTTCTGGACTCGGGGAAGAGGCTCTTTGATAAGACTAAATAGAAAATTTATCTCCTCATCGGCAAAGAGATAAGGAATGATGAAATTCATGACAAATGCCTCATGATCTTCCCTCTCAATGAAGCCCTTTTTCCACCATTCGAGATAGCTTAAAACCCCTTCCTCGCACAGTTTGCTTTCCAGCAGCGCCACGGTCGCACTATGGGCAGCTTTCCACCCACACATAAGAGCCCCACTACATTCCAGTTCACCACAACAGGCAGCATCACCTATCAATAAAACATTGTCCTTGAAGGGTTCAGGGATAGGAGAGTAAAAATTTAGAGTCGCACGTGCTATTTTTACCACCTTTGGATCCTTAAACCAGGAGGAGAAGTGGCTTCTTTTCATAAGATATTCCAATTCGGCATAAAAATCTAGTTTAGCATCCATGGCGTAGATTAAGACATCAATCTCATCTCCTGCTGCCAGAGGGGTAAAGCAGTAAAACACAGGGAGTCTGTTATCACTTCTGCCTACCATGATGATGATTTGTGCCTCGGGAGTAGGTAATTCTACTCCAGTCATGTGCATACCAAAACAGCCCAATGTGCCATAGAATTTCCTATTTTTATTAAAGTCAAGTGTTCGGGCTAGTCGGGAATTTACCCCATCAGCAGCGATGACAAAGGCTCCCTCGAAAGGTTTCCCATTGCCAATAACGCTTACCCTTTTTGCAGTTGCTTCTACATCAGTCACATTGATTTCTGGGAAGACTTCAACACTGTTATCCCTGGCCTCATTTAGCAATCCACGGAGAAGGGCTTTCTTATCAAAGACTACATTCATCCGGCCTTCGTCTCCCTTTATTCTCCCCTCTTCGTAACTTCCAAACTCTACTAGATGCCCATTGGACGAGTAGAACTGCCAGCTATATACATTTTTTAAAGGACCGTCATATTTGATTGAGAACCCATTCACCGGAAAATAAAAGCGTCCATCTCTGGGATTAAAATGCATAAGCTCACCTGCATGGTAAGGGGCATTCTCTCCGATAAGCTGCTGGCAGCATGCCCTTTTGATCTCCACAATATCCACCTTCCTTTCCAGAAGTGCTACATTTAACCCATTCTCTCCTGCAGTTTTAGCAGCCATAAGACCGGCTGGACCAGCACCTACTATGATTAAATCATATATTTTCCCCACTATTTTTTACCTCCTTAAACAATTTCTCCATTACACTTATGGGGTAAACTTAGGGTATTCATCTTAAAATCACTATTTTAATCAATTACCAACAGATTTACCATCCACTCAGCTTATGGAGATTGCTTTTGCTGAGCATATATTCGCACAATCTTCACAAAATATACAAGATGACAAGCAGCGCTTTGATTCTTCTTGAGCTTGCTCAATATTATAACCTTGTTCTACCTCCCTAAAGTCTTTGACCCTCTCCCTAGGAAGCAACTCCGGCATGTTTACCTTTTTTTGATAAGGAAATTGTTCTTTAAGGACAGCTATTTCTTCCTCGCTCAATTTTTCCGGAATTCTCTTTTCTGCTTTAGAAATTAAAGATTCTCCCCTTAGATAGTTATCAATAAGACAAGCTGCCTTTTTGCCATGAGCTATAGCATCTATGACTGTTAAAGGTCCAGTAACGGCATCGCCTCCAGCAAATATGCCTTCAATGCTAGTAGTCAAGTTATCTTCATCAACTATGATTGTTCCACCTTGGGAAACCCTCAAACCTAGCCCTCTAATCAATTCAAGATCTGGGGCTTGACCAATTGCAGGTATAATGGTATCAACATCAACCATAAACTCTGAACCCTCTATAGGAATAGGACGAGGCCTACCACTTTCATCAGGAGAATCTAACTTCATTTTGAGACATTCTAGCTTTGAGACTTTGCCGTTTGCAGCGATTATCTTAGTCGGGGCAGTTAAGAAAATTATTTCAATTCCTTCTGCTTCAGCTGCTTCCAATTCAGCACTATTGGCAGTCATCTCAGCGCGTGAACGACGATATATAATAGTCACTTTACTCCCTAGGCGAAGACTAACCCTGGCAGCATCTATAGCGGTATTACCTCCCCCAATGACAACCACTTTCTTGCCCACATTAACCTTCCCACCCATGTTGATAGTCCGGAGGAAGTCAAGACCATAAATAACACCTAGTGTTTGTTCACCAGGAACTTTAAGCTTTAAATCTTCATGAGCACCTGTAGCTATAAAAATAGACTTATAAGATTTTCTTAACTCATCAAATCGTATTTGCTCTCCCACCTTAATGTTGGTCTTTATTTGCACCCCAAATCTCTCAATATAACCAATTTCTTTTCTAAGTATATCTTTGGGCAAGCGGTAATCGGGAATACCAACACGTAACATCCCACCTGGTTCTGGTAAGGCCTCAAATATAGTAACATCATAACCTAAAAAGGCTAAGTCATGAGCGGCTGTCAATCCTGCAGGACCACTTCCCACGATAGCTACCCTCTTATTGTTCCTTTTAATTTGGGGAATTTCTAATTTCTCGAGATCAAACTGATCTGAAACAAATCTTTTTAAAGAAGCAATAGCCAGTGGTTGATCTATAACGCCTCGATTACATGCCTCTTCACAAGGGTGATAACAAACTCTCCCACAAATAGAAGGAAGTGGGTTGCTTTCTCTGATAATCTCGTATGCCTTTTTGAAATCTCCTTCCTTGATATAGTATAAATACCCTGGGATATTCATCTGGATTGGGCAGGCATCTTTGCAAGCTACTTTACAAGGTGGCTCACTAAAGGTTATAGTATCATTGATCATACTGAGGGCGATAACTGGACAAAAATCTATACAACATCCACACACTGAACACCTATTCTCATCTATTTCCATAATTCTTGTGTACAAAAAACAAGTATTTTTATTAACTCATCGTTGGTTAAGTCACTTGTTTTGTATACATCCCCCCTTTCCTTGTTATTTTATTTCCCATCTTGATCAAAAATAGGATAATATTTAAAAAGACCAGCACCGCTTCCTTCACTCTGGTAAGATTCCACGATCGGCCAGATCATCAGCAATCTCTTGAAGGTCGAGTTTCACCAGTGTCTTTCGTGTTGGAATCCCGGTCTTAGGATCATATCCATAAAGTTGATAGAATTTAGTTAATATATTATCATAGGCCTTTCTATCTAGAACAAAATCGCTTGGAGGTAAAAATGGACCTTCTTTTACTGGGTTTTCAAAGAAGTAATCTGGAGGAATATCATCTTTTCTTCTAATTCCTAGTCTGGCGTTATAAGCCCTCTGAATGGCTCTTAATCTTTCCCCCGCTTTATATAACTCTTCCAAGCTTAGGTTCATCCCAGTGGTAGAAGCAAACAAAGAAGGTATATCCTCTACTGTTATTGCATAGAACAATACCCAATTGGTGATAAAAACACATAATTCAAGGCAATTAAAGACAGATAATTGTCGGTTATAGTATTCTGTTACATCAGGAGCTGATTCAGGTTTCCGCGGATCCATCTTATAAGCTCTACCTAGATCTTTCATAAACTTATCTCTCACCTCCTGAGGAACATACTCCAGAGGATACCAATTAATAAAGGGCATTCCCTGCAAATGATCTGCCCCTCTAGTTGCTACTGATGTACTCAAAGCAATATCATAAGATGCCCTTGGGTCCGCAATAATCTCCATTCCTTTAATATTTCTGGAGTAATATTCAGCTCCTCGTCCAATCTTTTCAGCTGCCTTTTTTGTTCCCTCGGAAAGGATATATCCAAAACCCTTTCTATAAGCTATCTGTTCAATAAGTTTTAAAATTACTTCCTGGTTACCCCACTGTATATTCATCCCTCCAGTATCTTTCTTAGAGATTATTCCCTTTTCGAATAGTGCCATAGCAAAACCTATTGATTGACCAACTTCATCCACACCTATTCCGAGTTGATTGCATAAAATATTGCATTTCGCAATGAAAGTGGGCTCCGTTGTAATCAAAGTCAAACCAAAATCATTATAAGTATTCCATTCAAAACCTTCCCCTTTTGTACCTGCATAGGGACCATCTTTTACCTCGCACCAATGGGCACAATGGATCGGACAGTTAAAACAGGCTAGAGAGCGGGTCCAGACCCTTTCAGTCATCTTCTCTACAGAAATTGCTTCGTAGTCCTCCCAGTAAAAATTATCCTCCATAGCATATTTATATTGATCAACGTGCATTGCATGAAATCCATCCATCCATCCTGGTGTCCCAAAATCAGATAGTGCTGAGTAATATGGATCACTTTTAATTTTATCAACTAAACCCTTGCAGGCTTTGATATGCTGGGCTGGATTTGATATCTTTACTCCTTTAGTACCCCTTACAGCTATGGCCTTCAAATTTTTTGAACCTAAAACTGACCCTAAACCACATCTTCCAACCGCCCTACCTCTATCGGTAATTAAACAAGCGGCTAGTGAAAGATTCTCCCCAGCAGGTCCGATGCAGGTGACCTTTATACACTCATCCTTAAGTTCTTGCTCTAACATCTTAGTGGTCTCCCAAGTGTTCTTTCCCCAGAGATGACTGGCATCTTTTATTGCTACTTCATCGTTATTGATCCAGATATAAACCGGATACGAGGATCTTCCCTGTACAATGATATAATCGTATCCTGCCCATTTAAGCTCAGGGGCCCAATGACCACCACAATTTGAATCAGCATAGATATTGGTTAGCGGTGACCTGGTGGTTACCGTAAATCTTCCAGAAGAGGGGGCTAGGGTACCCGTTAAAGGACCTGTACCGAAGATCACCCTGTTTTCCGGGTCAAAGGGTTTAACTTCTGGTGGAACTTCATCGTAGAGGATCTTGGCAGCTATGCCCGCCCCACCAAGGAATTTCTTCATATATTCTTTAGAAGTAGATGTCCTTACTATTTCCTTGGTAGAAAGGTCAATCCTCAACACTTCACCAGCATATCCATATAATCCAGGAGATTTTGTCAATCCTCTTTTCATGATAGCTCCTATACGATACTTATAAAGGGCAAGTAATCAATTTTTAGACTTTAAAGTGAAGGCTTTGCCTATTGAAAACCATGATGACAAGAATTCTACCCATTCTGATGCGTCAACCTAAATAGTAGATCATATGGCAGTTTTTTCTTTCTTCTAGAGGAGGCATTAATAAACGCCTCGCATCATATGCCTTGTACTCCATATACCCTCAGGAAAATCAATATCCCAATTTGCAGTATACTGCTCGGCTACTGTCACGTGATTTGACCTAAGATCATTCGCAGGAAACCAATTAAAAAATGTATAATAGTCTTTAGCACCTGAGGTATAAGGCACTCCGGCTTGTATTATAAAAGTACCTGCAATAGTGATTATCAGCTTACCTTTTTTATCATACTTTAGTGTTTTGTAGATTATAAAATTATCCTTATCATGCCAGGTTAGCATCTTGTCATAGTACCAGGACCTTTTGGATTTGGTTTCTATCACCCAGCAATCTCTTCCTATCCCATTTACGAATTTATTAAGATTCTGCTTTTCCAGCCCAAATATATTCTCATCGGCCTTATAAATCTCTGATTTTAAGAACTTGTGATTATACTCAGTCACATTCATGAAAAGATCGTCATTATGAAGGTCTGAGCCCATAAAGGAATCTTGCTTGCTTCCCTCCGACATCCTTCGAACCTTTCTAAGGGAAGGTAGATAGAGCCAGAAATCATCTGATTTTTTATCATCAAAATAGGTCCAGTCCATTATTGCCAGTCCCCTAGCATCTTCAGGTGCAACCGTGAGAAACAAAGCCTTTCCCATTATCCCTGCTTTGAATGCTTCTGAATCTTTCCTATACATATATGGAATATACCACTGTTTAACGACTTTCTTACGTATATGACCTCTGCGATCAATTAACTTAAAACAGGCACATGACTCATATGTTTTACAATAGGTCTGCTTACCAAAACCCCAAAAATATCTTCGCATATATTCTTCGGCTGAAAGCTTCTCCCTCTCTTCCTTGCTTAAATCCCATGGATAGGGAAGATTTGGTTTTGTCCACCTTCCATATACCTCATCGCCAAGTTCTATTTTATCAAAATTGTTGTTGCGTAGACCAATGCATGTTTCACCAATCCTTTTGTCATAGTAGGCAACTTCGCCTCCTTCAAAGCGATCAGGAATACGTTCATTGGCATAAGAAAAACCCAAAAACAGAAAAAGATAAATAGTTCCAGTAAATATTCCCAATCTTTCAATTACTTTAAAACTTCTTTTCATAACGTCCTCCTTTCTTATTTCTGAGTATTGTCAAAAGTTTCATCCTATTTTAGCCTTAATTTCATATGGAATTGACATTATATCAATCGGGAAACTTTGGCATCCTTAACCAATATATAGATTCTTTCCTGACCCCCTCATATATATTTGCGGGGTCAGAAGGAATCTTCCCGATAGATTGAAGAGACCCATTATTTTTATACATTTAAGCCATCCATGGTTGACCTAATACCTTTAGTGTTATTGCTTCCTGAGGGCAGATTGATGCACATGAGCCACAACGGTTACACAGTTCTAAATCTACCTGTGCAATGCCATCTTTCATTGTAATTGCCCCCTGATTACAGACCACACACCTTTCACAGCCATTGCATTTCACAGAATCAATACTTATTTCTACAGACTCTATTGCCACTTGTCTTTTCTTTAGAGTTTTAAATGCCTCTTCTAAATTACATATATGAGGGGTGGCAATCCCTATAAAGTCTTCTACTTTTTTATAGCCTTTTCTTTCCATAAAGCTCTTCAGTCCACTTATCATTTCTTTAAAGACTTTATAACCATTGTATTGCACAGCAGTATGGATTCCAACCAAAGTGGCACCACACATTATTCTTTCCACCACATCCCTCCAGGTCCAAACTCCCCTGCTACTTATGATCTTGAGATTGGTATTTATTCTGGTTGCATAAGTTATATAACAACTTTCCGCCGTTTTAGTACCATTAATATAGGCCATGGAAACGGGTGGTTTTCCAGTTTCTACATCAATTAATGTCGACCGTATTTCTGGATAAATGTGAATAGCATCTAAACCCATACTCTCAATAGTTTTTAGGTCCTCAATTGATATGGAATCATAAAGGAAAGCCATTTTGATCCAAAATGGTACTTCAAGTTTCCCTTTTAGAGTGTTTATAATTAGTGGAATCTCTCTCTTAAGTCTAGGAACTCTATCAGACGCAGATATAAGTGCACCGCAGGTATTGGGTACCTCTATTGCATCTGCTCCTGCATCTTGTAGCCTCCATGCTATATCCCTTAAATTTTTATCTTCATCAACTGATTTTGCACTCCACTCACCAAGGACAATATTTCCAACAACTATGGTACCTTCATCCTTTGCTAAAGGTTTTATCTCTTTTATATACTTCACTGCAAGTTCAGGGGTTAGGAATCCTAATTCTTCATGCATCAAGGCTCCGCGATATCCATATTTATCCAGGAAATGGTGGCATGGTCGTGGTCTAGCCCAGGTCTCCTCATCTAGGCTGATGCTCTTTAATGTTACAGCACTTGCCCCAGCCTCTATGCACTTTTTAAGATTTACCGGCTCGTGGGTAATATGACCTGCAGCCGCTACAATAGGATTTTTATGTCTAATCCCTGCAAAATTTACGCATAAATCCAACATTTTACTTTCCTCATTTTTTAAAAGGCCCATAAAAGATTAGGCATTTAGGATTTAAGGTTGTTGGGACATCTGCTAAAAGGTTTTGTTTTAAGCGATTCACCTCATTTCTTAGCTGAGTTTGTTTTTAAAGCTTGGCTCTGAGATCATCCACGATCTTTTCACGCAAACACTGGTTTTCAGAACTTCATAATACTCTCTGGGAATAGTCTTACGCTTGGGCCCAGGTCGATCAGCCAGATACTCCAGGATCCCTTCTTTTACCTTCTGACGGATACGGGCTAAATCAGTGGAATAAACTCCTTCGCTTCTTAAATCTCCCTAACCGGGGTATTACCGCTTTCCTCTCAAATAAATCCAGCCTCAATCTCGCTGAAAAACTACTGGCTAGGCTTAAATCTTCTCAGTTTAAACTGAGATACCAATTCAGAGAATACCACTTCACTGATAAACAACTGACCCATTCTGCCCCTGAAAGAACTTCTTCTCTCTTAGATATTCGCAACTCCCTTAATACCCTCTGCCTTGCCCTTACCTTCTATATATCTATGGGAATATCCGCACAAAAAACCGCCTTCATCTTAAAACATGTGTTCTCTGTGCCCGCCTATTATCAAACCGTGCTTAATTATGCTCAGTCTGCTGCCTATTGCTGCCATCAGTTTAATCTCACCTATAAAGATACGGTCGATGATACCCAAGCCGGTGATGAGACATACATAAAAGTGTTGGGTAAACATAACTATACCTTCTTCTTTATTTACACCAAGAGCCGCAAGATTACTGCCTACCATATTGATGATTCACGCGATACTCTTCCTGCAACCATCGCTATGAATGAAGCTATTCGCACTTCTCAACCTGACCAAAACATTACCTTAGTCACTGAGGGTAACCCTTCTTATCCCGCCTGTATTCACTTTATTAATCATTCTCACTCACCTTCCCTCACTTCATAAGAAGGTGATCGGCCTCCAAAACCTTGATGCTGAATCTGAGGAATTTAGACCACTTAAACAACTAATTGAACGGCTCATCCGTACCTATAATTTCCATACCAGAGCTGCCTGTGGATTCAATTCTAAAAACGGTGCCGTTGCTCTTACTACCCTATTCGTTACTTACTATTACTTCCTCAGACCTCACTGTGCTCTCAATCACGCTGTGCCCATACCTCTTGAAGACCTGAAAGATATTGATACCCTTCAGGGTAAATGGGCTAAAATCCTTCAAATAGCTCTCAGCCTTAATTAATC